>Ga0209291_1004284_pt1 | contig 9972 bp, 10 predicted proteins | sample GOMGulsemesocosm_FD_184633 | JGI IMG/M metagenome (GOLD analysis project Ga0209291, IMG submission 184633) | Methane-oxidizing microbial communities from mesocosms in the Gulf of Mexico - GOM9B Gulf of Mexico (SPAdes) (version 2) | ecosystem: Environmental > Aquatic > Marine > Cold seeps | place... | reverse complement strand
TTGTTTTCTTTGTCGAATTTATTGTTATTTGGAAGGGCGGCGAGTTCTAATATTTTCATTAAAACGGCACCTCGCTATCGCCAAAATCAACATGGACAAGCTTGAAAGAAAATACGACATAATTATCTTTTTGTTCGTAATCTGTAATATACAAAATTCTAACCAACGCGCTGGCGCTCGTTGAGCCGCTCTCTTCAAACTCAACCAACTTAACCACATCACCGACTTCAAATGTTCTATCTTCAGTGCTGCGAATCTCGAACGTTTTCAACCCAAAAGCAACCGCAACAAAATACTTAGGCTGTATTTTTAATTCGTGGTGAACTCTCATAACGCCACCCCTACGATTACTCGTGCAAGGTTGCGAATCAATAACGGATCAGCCGTGAATTTATTTGCTGTAACTTCGTTGCAAACCTGGCGCATGTCATCACCAACAACACTGCCGCATTCTCTAAAAAATGAATAATTGAGCTTAAATCTAAGCTTTGAAATGTTTCGTGACTTAAGCATGGGACACCCCACTATGACGTTCGCTGTAATTTGAATCGGGATACTTACGAAATAGATTGATTGTGTTTTGATTTGATTGGGCAGGGGTCTGCTTTGCTTCTTGCTTTGGTTTACAGGTGTTGCGCAAAACATCACGAAAGCTAGCAACAATTAAGTTAGCGCGTTCAAGTTGTTGCGGTGTTTTTTTGATAGTTGTTTGGTGATCGTTAATATTCAATGATGTAACTTCCATGTTAGTGCTTCCAAGGTTTATCTGCGTTGGCTGCATCTGCCATTTTGTGCAGTGCAATCATATTGACGTAGCGCGTACCGCGTGGCTCATGTTGGATAAACGGCAATTGCCCTCTATCCATTTGAGTACCGATTGAACGCTTGGTAGTACCAGAGCGACGGCTGAATTCCTCAATCGTTAATACTGGTGAATCAATAGCTAAGGTTATCGACATAATGTTTTCTCCGTGTCAGAATTAGCAACTTGCGCCTTTGTGAGATCAGGTGCGTTAGTGTGTACCTATGCGTACACTTCAGGGAAATAATACGAGCGAGGCGTACACATGTCAACACCTTTAGGGATAAAAATAAAACAAATAAGGGAGATTGAGGGGTTAAGCCGTTCGCAATTTTTTGATTTGACAGGGGTTAATGCTGGTTCATTAAGGCATATAGAGTCAGAAAGGAATAAAACCATTGGGTCAGATATATTAGAAAAAATCACTAAGCATCCTGATTTACAAAAATACGCCCTTTGGCTAATGACAGATGAAACCATGCCCGAATCAGGTCAAATTTCCCCTGATGGTGAAACCCCACCGACCAGAAAACCCGAACATATCCAGCTACCTTTTTATGAGGTAAGCGCATCCGCAGGTGCTGGTGCTTTAGTGGAGGTGGAACACAAAGCCGAATCAATTAGTTTTGAACCACAATGGTTACGCAAAGAGCTAAACGTAAATCCTAACGATATTTTCTTAATGTTGGTTGAGGGCGATAGCATGTACCCAACTTTAAAGAACGGCTCAATGATTATGGTTGATCGCCATTTAAATGGATTGTCGGACGGTATCTATGTAATGCGCCACGATAGCAACTTACTTGTTAAGCGATTGCAGTCATTACCAAAAGGGATAATTAAGGTTAAATCTGATAACACGATGTACGAACCGTGGGAACTTGATAAAGCTGATTTTAATGGCACAGACCTAGAATTAATCGGTCGTGTGGTTTGGACTGGGCAAAGAATGTAAATATGTGATTTATGTCAAATTAGGCCTAAAGCCCCATTTGATACCATTTTGCACGCATATGAGCGCATATGACACCAAAAAGATAGCAATAAATAGTTGTCCACAGGTTGTCCTTTTGCTATATTCCGCGCTATATTGAATTAACGTGACGCGTAACGTTAATTGTTCGATTGAAACAAGGAATGTTGCAAGTGGGGGAGGTAAATATGTTTGATGCAAAAAAAGCAGCTGATTTAGCAGCATCTATATTGCTACAATATGACGGTTCTCTTACAGTTCTTAAGCTTACAAAGCTACTCTATATATGTGATAGAGAATCTATAAGAGAAAACTCAAAACCTATTACTTTTGATAAATGTACTTCAATGCCGCATGGCCCTGTTCTTAGTCGTGTTTACAATATGACTACTGGTTGTGCGTCTCCCGCTCATCAGGCTGTTTGGGATGCTGTGATTGCACCTAGAGATGAGCATAATATTTCATTAAGAAAAGCTCAAACCTCAGCGCTGAATGACCTTGAACAGAATATAGTAGAGGGCGTCTGCGAAAAATTTAGGCGCTTTACTGGATGGGATTTAGTTCAATTCACTCATGAAAATTTTGAAGAATGGAAAGATCCAAACGGTTCATCTTTTCCAATTGAACCATCAACAATATACAAAGCCGTTGGCTACGGAAAACGAGAATCTAGCATGCTAGTAAAAGAAATATATCAAGAAGATATTACTACGGTAAACTTTGACCTTGAACGGATGAAGCAAGCAGTAGAATCTCCATCAGTACGAATACCTCACGGACTTAAGGGTAATGACTTAACTCGATTCATTTTAGAACAAGCGCAAACCATTCAGTAATAATTCACATTTTTATTTTTCAAAGGAATGACTCTTCAAATGTATACAGTACACATGGGCGGCTTGTTTGTTACAGAGTACGCCAACTTCCCACCCGAAGACCAAGGAAAAATTAACTCATTTATAGAACGTTATCAAAAGTCAGGATTCGATGAACTTTTGGGTAAAAACGTCCCATCTTGTAATGTTCCTCACGACGATAGAGAGTTTGTTAAAAAGGTTAAATACGCTCAAAAGCATAAACTTTGGCATTACCATATAGGTATTCCTGATTACTCATTGAGTGAATGTAAAACCTACAAGACTTCTGAGTATGTTCTCCATTACCAAAAACTATCGTTTAATGAAATAAAAATAGTAGATTTTGGTTATCACCCACCGCTTTCATTGCCAACTGAATCGTATTTTAACTAAAGTAAATTGATATGAGCGTTAAAAAGCAAGCTGATGGTAGATATCTAGCGCAAGTATTTCCGCATGGTCGTGGCGGCAAGCGAATACGTAAACTATTTAAAACCAAGAATGAGGCTGTGCTATTTGAACGCCACACGCTTAATGAGGCAAACAGTAAACCATGGGTGCCTACAAAAGATGATGACCGCACCTTAAATGATTTGATTGATTTATGGTTTGCCTTGCATGGTCAGGCGTTGAGCGATGGCGAAAAACGCACGCGTAAACTCAAGGCAACATCAGAATTGATGGGGAACCCGGTTGCGCGAAGAATTACCGCACAGGATTTTTCAAGGTATAGAGTATTGCGCCTTGAATCAGTTTCAATTAAAACAGTAAACAACGAACAAACTTACCTCAATGCACTGTTCAACGAACTACGCCGATTAGGTGAATGGAGGTATGATAATCCATTAACCGATTTACGAGCTTTAAAGTATCAACAACCTGAAATGGGTTTTTTACAGATTGAGCAAATTCCCGTTTTGCTTGATGCGTTAGCTAGTAGTTCTAACCCTGATGTTTATCTGGTTGCTAAGATTTGCATATCAACGGGTTGCAGATGGGGTGAGGCTGAAATGTTGGCTCAACCGCAACTTACACCGCACCGATTAACGTTCATTCGTACTAAGGGCAATAAACGGCGAACCGTACCAATAAGCGAAGAGTTATATAATGAATTACCAACAGGCGAGGGCCGATTATTTAATGATTGCCGCCGTGTGTTTGACACCATATTAAATAACACTAAACTTGATGTACCGAAAGGGCAATCAACGCATGTTTTGCGCCACACTTTTGCAAGCCACTTCATGATGAAAGGTGGTAATATTTTAGTTCTGAAAGAGATTTTAGGGCACGCGAGTATTACGGATACAATGAAGTACGCCCACTTTTCACCGTCACATTTAGAAGACGCAGTAAGGTTAAATCCATTATCAGAAAGTGGCAACAAAGTGGCAGCGGTTACTTGAGTTTATGCGAGTTTATGCGATCTTATTTACGGTAAGTTGCTGTTTGTTAGTTTAAAAGCCTTATGGGTAGGGTGCTTGGCTCGGTTCAAGTCCCCCCATCCGCACCAAATTGAAGTACAAAGAAGTCCAATAAGAGTCGATGTAACCTTTAAAATCAAGGTTCTTCGGCTTTTTTTGTGTCGGTAGTAGTCCAATGCGATACAGTGACATCCTAACTTTTAAGTAGTACAGTAAGTAGTACAGAATCTTTACAAGAAAAGTTGTACTACATAAAATGGCAATAGGAACTAAACCGCTACTAATACGGAAGTTAAACAGGCTAAACCAAAAGATAAAATGTATAAATTATCAGATGGTAATGGTTTGCAGCTTCGCTGTATGCCTAATGGCTCAAAACAATGGTTGCTAGATTATCTTAAGCCGTCTAATAAAAAGCGCACCTCACTTAGCTTTGGCTCATTTCCTGGAGTTTCATTAGCTCAAGCTAGAAAGAAGCGAGATGAGGTAAGTGAAGGCGTGGTTTGACCAACGTCAATGTGGTCAAGCACAGAAACGGTCAATTAAGGCCAACGCATTGGTTAGTCGGTTTGTGTGGGCTATATCGGCCTGTGAAGGTGTACTAATGTCTGACGGATGATTATGACGGCGGCAGCATTGATGTTAAGCACAGCCTTTACACCCTCGTACAAAATTAAGACAAACCACAACACATTTAATATAACACTCTCATTTAAAGGATCTGTAAAAATTCCAATAGCGCTTCTCTTTCCTGTTTAGACAGCTGCAGCGGTTTTAGCAGGTTTGTCGTAGTTGGGAATAGAGGGTTATTTTTTTGACCTTTACGCTGTTTAGGCCTAGCACCACCGCGATTATAAAAATTGATAATTCCGCCTAGATTGACAAATAAACCATGATGCATCCAAGGCTTAGTGTGGGTCACCATGACGAGTGATGGTGTTCTAAACTTTCCCACATCGCTTGGCTTTTTAGTGTGCTGATAGCGGCCAAGATCTTCGATTCGGCGACCGAAGGCGTGCAACCCTGTAACATGAAATTGATTATCACTAAGTAATGGGCCATTGTGACAAGTCATACACTTTGCCTTAGTGCGATATAAATGTAGTCCTCGTAGCTGTTTCTCTGTTAATAGCTCTACTGCTACTTGAGGAGAAAACTGTGCTGTACTAATAAAATTTCCATAAATTGTTTGTTTAGGGATTATCGTCCGTTCAAACGCAACAAGAGCATCTGCTAACTGTTGCCTATTGATATTATTGGTAGAGAATGCATTTTTAATCAGTAGATTATAATGTGGTTCTAAATTGATTCGTTCGAGCACTAACTCAACACTAGAACCCATTTCTAAAGGGTTTTCAATGGGCATTAACGCCTGTTCTTCGGCTGTTTTAGCCCTACCATCCCAAAAAAAACTTTGCCAGTGATCGATCCCAAAAATATTTGGTGTATTGCGATCTCCCTGCTGTAAATCAATGCCTATTGGCTTTGAACGTAGGTCACCAAATAGCATTCTCGCTTCATGGCAACTGCTACAACTGACCGTATTATCCCGTGACAGCAAGGTATCGTGGAACAATTGACGCCCTAACTTCACCCTCGCAGGTAGTGGTTGAGGCTTTAATAAAGTCAAAGGGCTTAATTGTTTCACCACTCTACCGTCTGTGGTTTCTATCGACGGCCATTGATGCTGAGGCTTGCCATAGCTTGTTTTAAGTTGATGCCACGAGGAATTAATATGTGCACTGGTGATAGTTGAATATAAAATACAGCTTAGCAGTATAATGAAATTGCTAATTAGCTTGTTAACAGCCAATGTATAGCTCCTTAAAAAATAACGGCTGATAGTCAATAAAACTATCAGCCTTTATAGATAGAAAATGGTAGTGTTAATCGTAGTTATAACTAACACCTAGCCAAAAACTACGGCCTGTTTCCAAACCAATTTGATTAGCACCAATTTGATATGTTCGCTTATTCAATAGGTTGGACATTTCCAAACTCAAACGTAAGGATTGCTTTGGGTTTATCTCATAATTATAAGATATTTTGCCATTTATCCTCATCGTGGCTGGTTTACTAACTTGCTGAAATACTGGATACTCCTCGTCATCATTTATATTACTGGCAGTAGGCGTATAGTCACGTCCCGCATATTCCATACTCTCATATCTCCCTCTATAACTCATACTTACACTACTACGAATTTTTTTAGTCCACTGACTTGAGAAGGAAAGGTTGGCCGTTATAGGTCTACTAAAGTTATCTTGCAGTTGAGTCAACGAGGCTTGTGATACTAACTCGTAAACATCCGGCTGCGTAAATAGATATACGCGCTCATCACTGGGAATAGCCTCAGCAGGTAATTCAGAACTTTCACCATTACTGGTATTTTCCGTTTTACTAGCATTGAGCATTAACTGGTGATTATCAAAGGCGACAGAATAAGAGACAGATAAGCGCTTATGCTTAGCCGTACCGCCATTAGACTGTACAATATAAGTTATGCCATCTTTAACAAATGAATCTCCACGAACAACCTTATCTTGACTATCACGAACAACACCAGTGACAGATAATACGCCCCCAAAAAGCTTCTGTTTTATTCCTAATGTTAGCTCGTCACTGTATGGTGTATCTAAATCGTTATAAAGATAACGATACGGTAGCGTCGTCACTGAATTGCTCCAAGATTGCACCTCCCCGTTATAAATAGGCCGATATTGAGTGATATAACTGCGTTTAGCCTCTTTGAGTTTATAACTCATCATATCGTTGGCATAATAACGACTAGCACCAAATACCAATAGCGATTTATCGTCGTCGAACAAATCCAACCCACCGTGGAACCGTGGTGCAATATTCCACTGCTTTAAGAATTGATTACGATCGAGTTTTATACCGAGTGTTGCACGCCACTGACCAAATTCAACGCTATCTTGTATCCAGCTGTTAAAGCTATTAGTAGTTACATTAATATCTTCAAACGGGTATACGCGCCTTGTTCTAAAGAACTGACCGCGAGTTAATATATTGTCTTGATAACGTGTAAAGTGCTCCTGATTACGCAAATCAAGCATCCCTCCAAGTTGCTCAGTTAGTTCAGCAAGTGAGATGTGATACGTTTGTTCAATACAATCTAATTTAGCACCGCCACATTTTACACTACTATCTTCAAGTGGACTCTTGTAGATAATAGAACTCTCTGTACGCTGGCGCGTCAACTGTCGTTTATTATAACTCAATCCAAATGATAATTGATGAGTTAACCCCAACCAATCAAAGTCACTAAATGAGAGTTTTTGGGTTAAGGCAACAGTTTTTTGTTGTTTATCCAAATCTCCGTAGCCGCCTTCTTTACTAACCGGCCGAACTCGAGAGTCTAAGCCCCAGTCTTTACCTTTAGCTCTTAACCAGGGTAAGTAATGTTGCGGCGCGCGGCGTGAATTATCACTCTCACCTATCCGTAAACTAGCATTCCAATCCAAAATCGGCCAACTATGATTCGCAGATACAGAAGCGAATGTACCGCCGCCTTTTATTGAAAAATCAGAATTGAGGACATCTTTTCTTATATGGTTACCTTGATAAGGACTGTGGTTAATCCGCAAAGATAGCTTATCTAGCCACAAATCACGCATCGAATAACCCACACTATAATTCGCTGACTCACGTGATGTGATTATTGGTTTAAGTAACGAAACAGTAGTAATTCTCGATTCAGTGCGCGACAACGCCATTGAAATACTGTGATGCTTTCCTAATACTTGGCTTGCAACTAAATTGATATTTTCCTTTTTAAAGTCCGGTTTAAGCGGAGTGTCTATTATAATATCGTCTTCTCCCTGAACTCGGCTTTTATTATCAATTAAATTATATTGATTAAATTCGCTGCGAGAAGTGCGATAATCGAATCTAACAGTTGGTGTTTCGCGTTCATCTCGCAATACTACATCGACAACCCCTCCGTTAAAACCGCCATACTCAACCGGAATATTAGAATCAAATACTTTGACTTGACCTACAATTGCTTGATTAACAAATGTTTGTTGCGGATGACCTTGAATTTCATCAATCGCCGTAACTGACAATGCTGTAGCATCTGGATTAATCGCTGAATTATTAGACATTCCATCAATAAAGAAACCAGTATCAGATGGCCGCCCACCAGAAATAGAAATAAGTTTACTTTTTAATTCGGCTTGTTGCTCAATGGCTTCATTAGCCTCATCGCCTTGAATACCGGGTAAAATAGTTAGCAAATCTGTGATATTTCCGTTACCAATTGCACTGCGGTCTAGAAAATCACGCGATAAGGTATATTGCCCTGTTACTTCAACTTCTTGCGGTAACCATTGACGACCGATTACGTTTATTGTCTCTATTTTCTTTTGTAAGCATGAGAGAACTTGCTGATTCTGTAATACTGTCAAAGCCGTGCCTTGCACGACATTTGACAGCTTATGACATACTGCAAGAGTGTCTTTAGCGCTTGGGTTTAGTGCTAAATAATTCTTAATGTCATTACCTTGCGCCGTAGTGGGCAAGGTAATAATCATTAACAATCCGACATTAGCCAAGTGGCGTTGGATCGTCTTCATCAGTAATACCGTCTCCATCTGCGTCATTATCAAGTGTTATATTACTCTGCTCTTTTTCTTCATCAATCGCAGTTATGGCAAAAAAGTTAGTCTTACCATCGTTGTCAGTATCAACCGAAGCAATCGTCGAACCGGGGAAGTCTTCTTGCAAAGCTTGAATCATAGATATCAGCACTACTAACTCATTATTATCAGCTTCACCTAACCCAAGATCATTAATTAAAGTTTGTGCTGCGGTATATTGACGGTTACTAGCCAGTGCTTCTACCACATCATCACCGTATGAACCTTTAGTTGAGACTGACTCATTAACAATCAATACTACTAATTTTTGATTCACTGCCGCTGCTATCTCATTCAATTGCTTGAGATAACTGGAATACTTTTCATCGTCATAACCACGACGGCGAAGCTCATTTTCAGCACTATAAATTAATGCCGTAGAATCGTAATAATCGTATGTGTTAATTAACTTATTAAACGCTAAATAAGAACGAATTGCGGTAGTTCCAGTGAGTGTTTCATCTTTTAATATTAATGCCTTGCCTTTTTCAAAGTAGGTTAGAGCCTTTTCAAAAGAGCTTGCGGCCATGGCTCTATGACCATATTCAGCGTAATATTTTATTTGATCATCAATATCTAATTGAGTAATGTATTGCTCTGTATCTGTTAATAACTTCGTCACTTTCACATTATCGCCAACGGCGAAGAACAAGTCAGTTTGCGCAAGTACAATGTAACTTGGGTCATATGTTTTATAAGGCGAATCACTATTTTCAAAGTAAGCGGCGTAATGTGGAACATACATTTCATCATGACAACGCTGTGCAGTGGCTTTTGAAGAGTCAGTCAGACCGCGCTTTGAATACTCATTAATATATTTATAACAACCGTTTTTTCCTAGGGTTCTCAGCCAATTACCTCGAACTTCCACTAATGTATCCGTGGTAAACAATAACTTCATCCCCTCTTCGATAGTCGACAATGCATCAATGTTATTACCACTATTAAACAGTGCATTAGCTAGTGAATGATTACTTAGAGAACGTTTGACTAACTGATCTTGTTGATAATACGCAGCACCTGGATTTTCCAGTTTAAGAGTATCGATGGCAGCAGCTAACGTGCTACCACTTTGAACTGCTAAGAACGCATCTGTTATTGGCTTTTCACGATCAAGTGTTCTTCTAAAATTCTTGTCAGCGTCAGATTGAAAGTCATAAATTTTTAATGGAATATTTGTATCCGCGTCAGGATATAGCAAACTGAAATCTCTGACGGCACTCACTAATGGATAACGATATCCCGCAAGCGAATT
>Ga0209291_1004273_pt1 | contig 9985 bp, 9 predicted proteins | sample GOMGulsemesocosm_FD_184633 | JGI IMG/M metagenome (GOLD analysis project Ga0209291, IMG submission 184633) | Methane-oxidizing microbial communities from mesocosms in the Gulf of Mexico - GOM9B Gulf of Mexico (SPAdes) (version 2) | ecosystem: Environmental > Aquatic > Marine > Cold seeps | place... | reverse complement strand
GTTAGTTTTTGAGTTTTATAGGATAAACCTTCATTTTCGGTAATTAAGATTTGCTATATCTTAGGTTTGAAACCAAGCTTATATAAATGATTTAATTAGTCTATTATTTAAGCCTCCTTACACGGAAATTTGGAACAATTATGCAAGAATCTTTATACGATAAATACGGTGGGTTTGACACCTTTAGCGCCGTGGTCAGTAATTTCTACCAAAAAGTTTTGGACAGTGATGAATTAGCACCATACTTTGATAACGTGAATATGGCTCGATTAATGTCACACCAAACTAATTTTATTTCTACCGCGTTAGGTGGTCCAGATAGAAGCAGTGACATCGACCTAAGAAAGGCTCATGCCCCCTATAAGATCACCGTTCCTCATTTTATGGAAGTAGCAGAATTATTAGAAGAGTCATTAGAAGAGGCCGGAGTAGAACCCGATGATGTGGCAAGTATTATCGCGTTAGTCGCCAGTCTCATGGATCAAATTGTTGCCAGTGAGTAATACTCACCTTGGCTTGTCACATAATACCATTTCTTCTTTGCTTGACGATTTTGAGCAAGGATATGTGTTATGTGATACAAACACGTTAGTCATTAGTGAATGTAATCAAATATTTTCAACTTGGTTTAATGTTTCTCATGAACATCATTCTTTAGTTGAGCTCTTTGAAGAAAGCATTATTAAACGCATTCATAATGCCGTGCTAAAAAATAGGAAATATCGCTTTAAACACGAATTAAAAGTCGGACCAAGAACCGAGCATATAGATTTTAGTGCAAAAGTGGTTGAAAAAAACCAGCAAAGTTACCTATTCATCCAAGGTGTAGTCAACAGTACTGCAATGCAAATGGCTAAAATGATTAAAGATCATACGCAAATAGCCGCTAAAAATAAAAAACTATTAGAACAAGAGAAAATAAGAGCTGAAGCAGCCAACCATGCTAAAAGCATGTTTTTAGCATCGATGAGCCATGAACTTAGAACGCCGATGAATGGCATTTTAGGCATGGTGCAACAGTTTTATAAATTAAGCTTAACGGATCAACAAGTAGACTTACTTGATACCATTGAAAGTTCAGGTAATCAACTGTTAGCCATCATTAATCAAGTACTTGATTTTTCTAAGGTTGAAGCGAACGAAATTCAATTAGATACCACCACAACCGATATCAAAAGGTTGATAAAAGATGTCATATCTATATCCATCACTAATCAAGAGCAAAATACCGATGTAACAATTGAAACCACCTTTTCAGAGCAAGATTTTCCTTTATTAGTTGTTGATGATATCCGCTTAAAACAAGTACTGCTTAATCTGGTGAATAATGCGATTAAATTTACCAAAAATGGCAAAATAACCTTTACCATCATCTTAGTTAAGGTTATTGATAATAATTGCACTTTAGAGTTCTCTGTTAAAGATACCGGCATTGGTATCAGCGAAGACAAAGTGGCTGAGCTTTTTACGCCTTTTACCCAACAAGACTCGTCAACAACTCGCAATTATGGCGGTACTGGTTTGGGGTTATCGATCAGTCAGCAGTTGGTCAAATTAATGGGTGGAGAAATTAACGTCGTCAGTGATATTGATACTGGCAGTACTTTTAGCTTTTGTTTAACGCTGCCCATTAGTGAAAAGCAAAGCTCTGTAATGTTGACTCAACCTACTGCTACTATCACCAAATCGTTAAAAGGTATGACGGTACTTATTGTTGATGATAATCGCATAAATAGAAAAATAGCAGCCATGGCATTAGATGACTCAGAAGCAGAAATTATCATGGCTGAAAATGGTGAACAAGCCATTGAAAAATTTATAAAACACAGCATTGATATTATTCTGATGGACTGCTTAATGCCTGTAATGGATGGTTTTACTGCGACTGAGGCCATCAGGAAACTAGAAAAAGAAGATCAACATACCCTTATTTTTGCCGTTACGGCGAGTGCTTCCTCAGAAATAAGTGTACGCAGTATCGTATCAGGCATGGACGAGATTATGCTAAAACCGTTTAAATTCGACGAATTACTACATAACATTAATAGAAATTTAACGTAGGCTTATATTATATACGAGCCATAACGCTAATTTCACAACTAGCTCAATTCACTCATTACTTTATTACGGCCAGATTGCTTTGCTTGGTAAAGATAATCATCTGCTCGTCTTAAAACCTCAGAAAGATCATCTGCATGGCTTAACTTAGTTACACCAGCACTAAAGCTAAGTGAAAGATCTGGATGAATGTCTTGATAATCACTGGAATTAATAATGGTTAATATCTCTTCGGATTTCTTAGTCGCTATCGCTAGTTCATCTTTAAATAGCATAACAAACTCTTCCCCGCCAATACGATAAACTTGTTGAACACTAGTATGTTGGCTAATTATTTTCACTAATCGGCTTAACACTTGATCGCCAACACCGTGACCATATTTGTCATTAATTTGCTTAAAATAATCGATATCTAACAAACATAAACTTAACGGGTTTTGGTGATGGTAAGATTCGATATGTTGTTGTAATGACAAACGATTATACGCACCTGTAAGTGAATCTTGGGTGGCATGAACCATTATTTTTTGCTTAATAAGGCGGTTGTGAGTGATATAAATATCGGCTAATAACCAAATTAAACTATAAGCGAGGAAAAAATTAGGTACTCCATAAAAAGAATTAGCATAACCATAATCTGCTGAGAGATAAACATTTGTTACTTCATAAATCATCACAATAAAACTGCTAATAAAGGCATGTTTCTTAGAATAAAGTATGTATAACATTAGTGGGATAGTGAATACCCAGTTCAAAATACCGGCATTTAACTTACTTTCTGTGGTCATAAATAGAATCACCACGATATAAGAGTAGATCACAAAAGCCTTATTCCATGAGCTTATTCCTTGTTTAAGTAATGAATACAAACAAGTGAGGTACATAAATACAAGACTGAGTTCAATGGTCGCATAAAGGTTAAAACCTTGCCGCGAATAATTGACTAAAAAGGTAATTGCACATATAAGAACAAGTAGAAAACTAAGGCCTATTAGCACCTTGAATCTGAGTTCTTTACTGTATTTTGTATAAAGTAGATCCATTATAGAAACAGACTAAATGAGTGTATTATCTGAGTCTATCTATTATTTTAGACATTAACAATAGCCTGAGACATCAACCAGTTGGCATGATGTAGACGAAATTCAACCATATTATCTAGGTGATTAGTTTAAAGAATTTAAGAACAATATGCCTTGTAATTTGATGGCGTTACCCCAGTAACCTTCTTAAATTGTTGGCTCATATGACTCTGCTGGCTAAATCCGGTAGAAACACTGATATCTGCAATGCTACGGGTACTTTGTAAGTAATGTTTTACTTTTTCTATTCTAAGGCGGCTGATAAAAGCTGCTGGTGATTCACCGAAGCTTACTTTAAACATTTTGGCAAAATGAAAATGGCTTAATTCAACTTCATTTGCCAGTCTATCTATAGTTAACTTCTCATCTAAACAGTCATTAATCATCGTTTTTACCTTCCGCATATGAGCAGTAGATAGCCCGCCTTTTATGTTATTAACCTTTATTCGATATCCATTATAAAACTCAATAAGGTGATGAAAAATATCATAAAGTATTTGTTCGAAAAACAAGGGAGAAATGGTTTGATTACTTTCGTAAACTTGGCCGTATTGCAAAAAGAGTTTTTGTAATTTCAGATCTTTTTTATAGGTAATATCTCGTAAATCAACATTACGTACATCACAATCATAGTTAATCGCTGCATACTGTTTCAACCGTGCATCGGTAAAATATAAGTGAACAAATTCTATCTTATCGTTAATTTTCCAATCAGACTCATGGCTTTGGGGCATCAAAACAATTCTACCTGGTGCACCTTTATTGTCAGGCTGGTCTGCGCGGAAACTGCTTTCACCACCTTTAAGGTACATACTCAGAGTATGACTGTCGTTTTTATGATAATTGACACTATTCTTATCAATTTTCCATCGAGAAATAGCCACATTAGCTTGTAAGTCAACCTGTTCGACTATTTCTGCATTGGCAGTAAGCAGCATTGAGCTGTTTATTTTTTGATTGTTTTTCTTCATAACTCATTATATGTACATGACACTCTATTTTAAAATTAACCTTAAAACAGAGTGTAAGAAAGTATATTTCAATTAAGATGCTTTACGAAATAAAACCCCAAGATTTTGATATTCTGCAACCTTACAATACGGCATGCTAGTAAGATAATAATACAATCACAGCCTCATAATAGGTAAAATAATGCTAGATAACGCCCCTGTCGTCAAAGCTTCTTTAAAAGTAACATTAGATATTTTACTTGCAGTCGCGTGTTGTGCGGTGATATTCATCACCATGCGATTCACCGCTATACCTTTAATTATATCCTTAATTGAATTGAGTGAGATACAAACTCACGCCGTTAAAGGTTTGATAAATCTATTGTCTTTTAGTCTGGGTTATTGGCTTTTTGTCAGGTTTTATGAAAAGCGCAAAGCCGAAGAGTTAGCTTTAAGTCTTCGAAATATGCTATTGGGTACTACCTTTGGCGCAGCCATCATATCGATAACTACCCTACCTTTATTCACCTTCGGCTACTATCAGATAGTGGAGAGCCAATCATTTGACGAAGTGTTTTTTGCCGTAATAGGGTTATCGACTCAAGCAATTTTTGGCGCCATTCTTTTTACCGGGATTATATACCGCCTCATTGAACAGCGTATTGGTACAAAGTATTCGTTGATTTCACTTTCTATTGCCCTTGGTTTACTCAATATTATGGTTGATGGGCCAAACTTGGTTGTTTTACTCTCAAGTACATTAATCAATGCTTTATGGTTTAGTATTTATATATTGTCACGCAATTTGTGGGTTGTTGGACTGGCGAATGGAGCATGGTTATCTGCAGTTTTTGCTACTGGTATATTGGATGAACATTGGCGTGCCAGTGCTCCCATTATAAGCCATTATAATGGGCCTGCTTTAATCACTGGCGGGGAATTTGGTCCTGAACACTCTGTCATCACCATAGTAGTCCTTTCTCTATCTGTCTTTTTCCTGTTGCGTGCTGCAAGATCTAAAGAAATTTTTGTCAAAGGCTAGTATCAATTGATGGGGAAGAATATCCTAATTGTCGCTGTTTTTTTGCTTGCCTAATTGTTTATATCTGCATACGCTGAATAAACATAACTCGCGATTGAAACTAAACGCTATACAGACATGGAAAAATTTATAGTTACTCAAACTCGCATAAACCAAGCACGTAGAAAGTTTCTCAAGCAAAGTTTAGTCATTGCTTCTAGTGTGGGTATTTCTGCCTGTGGTGAAAGTTCAACCTCCAACCCTGTAAATATACTGCCGCCAACCACAGGCTCGAATGATACACCTGGAGCATTAAGCCAAACTGATACTCCATTAAATATAGTGGTCATTGGTGCTGGTATGTCAGGGTTAGTGGCTGGTTATGAGTTACTCAGAGCAGGTCATCAAGTGACAATACTTGAAGCACGTAACAGAGTTGGTGGCCGTGTTCACACCTTGCAGGATCCCTTTAAAAATGGACAATTTGCTGAAGCTGGCGCATCCAGAATACCATCGGATCATAATTTAACACTGGCTTATATTGATCACTTTGAACTAAGCATCGACCCATTTTATGCAAAAACGAATAATTATTTTAATCTCCAAAATAACGTCAGTTCAGTGATCTCGGCTGAAGAATACCTTAATCAACCCCCTTGGCCTGGTTCGGTAAACCGCAGCGACTTTTATAAAATTAGAGGGGGCATGGCTAATCTTCCTTTGGCGTTATCTAGCAGTCTGAGTGATAATATTGTGTATGCATCTCCCGTTGAGTCTATACAACAATCCGATGACAACGTGGTGATTTATACCAATAATAATGAGCAATATCTGGCAGATAGAGTATTGTGTACCGTACCATTACCCGTCTTAAATAAAATTACTTTTACTCCACCGCTTTCTGATGAAAAAACACTCGCCAGTAACGGTGGTTATGATTATACCGACTCAACAAGGCTCTATACGCAGTTTTCAGAGCGATTTTGGTTAGCTGACAACCTTAACGGTTGGGGAAATACCAACTGGCCAGAAGAAGTTTGGCAACCCACTTGGGATAACGGAGAAAGTACCGGCATTATGCAAAGTTATTTGCGCAATAGCTCGGCTACAGAAATAGACTTATTTGATAAAGCTCAACAGGTCGAAAATGTGCATAGTCGCTGGCAACATGTATTCCCTCAGCTAGAAGATTATATTATCAACAATCACATTCATTCATGGCAAAAAGAGCCATGGACAGGCTCAGCATACGCCTCACCAACCAATACACAAAATGCTGCACTTTCCTCTCATATAGAAGTAGCTGAAGGTAGAGTGCATTTTGCCGGGGAACATGCATCACAATTTCATGGCTGGATACAAGGAGCGATTGAATCAGGGAATCGTGCAGCTGCTGAAATACATAATTTAACCAATAACTAGATACATTTTCTCAAAGAGAACTTATCAAAAATATTTTCAGTACTTACAAAAAGTGGATTTATCTCTGCCATTTATCGAGTATTTTTTGATAGGTACCATTGTGCTTGATTTTAATCGTCGCTTTTTTTAAAGCATTAACTATTTGAATATCAGTATTCAGATTTGCAGCCAAATATAACTCTTTAGAGATTGAATTAAGATCTAATATGTCTTCAACTTTATTTGGCGATAATCCTGCGGATAAAATTTCATATTTACTGGTAAGGTTATTAGTAAAAACGGCATCTACCCTTTCTCTAAATAGCATTTTCCACATATTTTCATGCTTTACCGTTAAGTATAAATTTTTGTTTTCAAGCAATCCGATCTTCTTTAAATAATTTTCACCATAATCACCACGAGACACGGCAATTTTATAATTGATTAGATCCGCTACTGTATTAATGACGAGGTCTTTTCTGCCTTTCAAAATAGTAATATTGGGTTCAAGTTGAATGAGTTTAGCAAGCCAAATAAATTTATCTTCTCTTTGTGGGTTTCTTATCATAGATAAAATAAGCGTATTTTTATTATTCAACGCTTGGTCGAACGCCCTTGGCCAAGGTAATACTTCAAAACTAGCTTCTAGCTGAGCTTCTTTTAAAATGGCCTTCACTATTTCAATATTTACTCCAGATAATGAAGCGTCGGAATTTAATATCTGCATTGGAGGAACATCCTCCGTTACGATTTTTATCTCAGAAGACCAACCATGAAAACTCAATAATAATAACAGTATTAATAACTCTTTAAACATTTGGGGCTAATCTCAGGTTTGCTTCACTTAAGTATTACAACAATAGGGTTAATTATAGAAGATATCGTCGTTCATAGCCTCCCATGCCCCCACGAAACCCGTACATCCTGTATATAGAAAAGGTGATAACACTTTATGTTATCACCTTTAGCTTATTCTTGAACTGCTATAACGGCCATTTTCATAATGCTTTCAAATGATCCAGCACCTGCGATAAATAAACCATTATGGCAAAACATTGCATCATCAATACCGGTGACTTCTTGAAAAGCTTTATCAGATAAGCCAGCCCATTGCTTAGGCAGCTCTTTTCGATCTTCAAATGAACCAAGAACAGCAGGAACGGTATGAATTATCCATTTATCCGACATTGCTGGGTAAATCATAAATAAAGCCTCATCGGATAAGGCGTGAACCGTTTCTTTCCACGGGATATATCTATCTAAAACCACCACTCTTGGATCTTTTGCATTGGTAACCGCTTTAGCAACAAGTTCTCTTGCGTTAATATCACCCTCAGCTGAAGCAATAAACCGTTTCAATACGTGCGATGCAAAATCAACAGCTTCATCAAAACAGCGATCAAAGTGGCTGTCTTCTTGCCAAGTAGGATTATACATTGCAATAGTTTGGCTAAGGCTGATGCCATTATAAACACCTTTAACATAGCCACAATCGATGGCATCTATCGTTGCTACTAGCGCTTCATCAACAGCATCTGCCACTTCTTGACTCTCTTGGCATATTGCTAAGCCATATTTTTTCCATATCAAACCAAATGAAGAATACGGAATGTCATTATCTCGTTTACCAGCACCGCCACGTTGATGATGATCAAAACGACCTTTATCTGGGTCATATTCATTACCTACATCAATCACAATATCTGCTTTATCGATTAGCTCTGAGTCACGTGTACGGATGAGTTTAAAAGTTGGCATAATCTGTCGAAGTGCGGCGACACTGAAAACATCATCCGCATGAAAATTACCATTGTGTGTTGCTATTATTTTATCGTTCATTTGTATTCTTCATTTAAATAATGTCGTTATAGAAAAGATTAAGAAGGCGTTGCTTAATGCTTAAATGGTTTGGAAAGATGCATAAATAAAACTGCATTGCGGATTCTATAACAAGCCAACAAACAAAACAGCTAATTTTGCATTACTAATATTTAGTAATTCAGAATATATACGATGACCTTCTTCATTGTCTAATCCCCATGCAGAAACAAAACCTACAGTACTACCCCCCCTTCAATACGTTTAGCCATATTAGTCTCTCGTTTATAGAATGAAATCGCCCTGCTCTGTTGGTGAGTTACAAACATGGAATATTTTCTTACATACCTTTATTGCTTTCCCAATAGTGGTGGGGGATATTTACACTATTCGTTTTAAAAAGTGGCTAACATGAATATTATTAATAACTTAGTTTGTATACTTCTTTTTGCATGCATTATCAGCCCCCTTTCCATGGCAAATGATAAGAGCTTGTCGGGAACTTTAGTTGTGGTAAACAAAAAAGATGATACTGTTGACTTCATTGACCTTAAGAGTCGCAAAATTAAATTCACTCGTGCAACTGGCAAGGGGCCTCACGAACTGGCTATGAGTGCTGATGGGCGCTTTGCTGTTGTCACTGATTATATTGGTGGCAATAGTTTAAGTGTTTTTGATGTTCGACAAGCAAAGAAAATTAAAACCATTGATTTGTCTAATTACCCTATGCCTCATGGAGTGTTGTTTTTAAAAGATCAACGCAGAGTCGCTGTTTCTTCTGAACGCTCGGACAGTGTGGTGATTGTAGACATTACATCAGGGCAAATTGAAAAGGTGATCAGCACTAAGCAGAAAGGCTCTCATATGGTGGCACTGCCTGAGTCTAGCGAGCGTGTCTATACCACTAATATGCATTCAAATACAGTCTCTGAATTAGACATTCAATCGGGGGCTTTACTTCGAAAGATTTCTACACCCGATACACCAGAAGCAATCACGATCAACAAAGATGGATCAGAGCTGTGGGTGGGGAGCAATCATGATGGCTTAGTAACAGTATTTGATTTAATAAATGGTGGGATAATTAAGCAATGGAAAGGATATAGTTTTCCTTATAGGGTGCTACTAACACGAGATGAGCAGTTCGCCGTTATCCCTGATTTTAAGAATAATACCCTCGATATTATTGATGTAGTGAATAAAAAGAAATTACATCAAATTGATTTTGGCTGGAGAACGGTGCCTAATGGTGTAGTTTTTCATCCAAATGATCGTACTTTGTTTATGACTTCATACGGTAAAGATAAAGTTATTGTCATTGATATACCGTCTGGTGAAACGTTATTTGAACTCCCTACTGGAGATGGGCCTGATGGAATAGGATATTCCTCATTGGTATTGCCATAGCCGATTCTACAGTCTATTACAGCGAAGAGTTTAAAGGGACATAGTGATGCTATAACAATAAGCTAGTAGTTTGCTCTTTGTGATCGTTAAATGATTCACACAATCTATTTCGCCAAGTCTCTTAACGTAAGTAGTAAGTAGTAAGTAGTAAGTAGTAAGTAGTAAGTAGTAAGTAGTAAGTAGTAAGTAGTAAGTAGTAAGTAGTAAGTAGTAAGTAGTAAGTAGTAAGTAGTAAGTAGTAAGTAGTA
>Ga0209291_1004268_pt1 | contig 9991 bp, 8 predicted proteins | sample GOMGulsemesocosm_FD_184633 | JGI IMG/M metagenome (GOLD analysis project Ga0209291, IMG submission 184633) | Methane-oxidizing microbial communities from mesocosms in the Gulf of Mexico - GOM9B Gulf of Mexico (SPAdes) (version 2) | ecosystem: Environmental > Aquatic > Marine > Cold seeps | place... | reverse complement strand
ATATCTTTTAGCAAGGTATTTAATTGCTTCTGGATACGTAAAATGTTCGTGCTCCATTACGAAAGCAACAACATTACCTCCTTTTCCAGATGAAAAATCCTTCCAAATTTGTTTTACTGGTGACACCATAAAACTTGGCGAACGCTCATCAGTAAACGGACTTAAACCTTTAAAATTACTACCTGATTTTTTGAGTTGTACAAAATCGCCAATTACCTCCTCTAGTCGAGCAGTTTCAAATACATTGTTTATGGTAGTTTGAGAAATCATTGAAGGCAAATATAAAACAAAAACTACGCTTAAAATAATTAAGCGTAGCTTCTGTGACCAACACAAATTCTTATCTTATCAAACTAATTAAAACAGTTCGTATTTTAATCCTAAAGAAATATTATTCTGTTTTACATTAGGAGATGAAAACAATGGGTTTAAATCATATTTCATATACAAACCTACACCATAACGAGCAATACCCGCAGTAACTCCGTATACAAAATCATTCATATTATAATGATTTCTCATTTTATCTTTTTCTCTATCACCATTAACACTGTATTTTAGTTTCTGAATAGTACCAATTCTTATACCTGCATAACCACCAATAGTAAATTTTATTTTTTGAAATGGTGAGAAAATAGAATAATCTCCTTTATCAATTTTCTCTGAAGATCCAAACTCTAAACTTATTGGCACCACTAGGTTAGTAGTCCTGATTTTAGATTTTCTTAAATTATATGGATGCACTTCTAATGTTGTAACATTATTATTTCGAACAAAATACTGATTGTCTTTAGGTTTTAGACTATTGTATTGTAATGAAATTCCGTAACCAACACGCAACCAATTAGACTCTTTAAAAACCCTTGTTTTCATTGCATATCCAAGTTCGAAAAAACGAGAACCTCCTGCCTTATAATCAGAATCATTTAATGATTTTCCTTCTTGGATAGTATTATTAAAACCAGCTGCTATAACTATTCCTGAATAGGTTCTAAAGTCTTTTTTACGAGGTTTCTTTTTCAAGGAATCTCCTTTTTTTAAATATTTAAATAATCCTTTATTATTAAAAGTAATGCTTACATTATTATTTTTAGAAACAGCTCCATTACTAACAATGTCATCTGTTTTTTCCTTTATCCTAATTGCATATTTATTTGCAATTCCCTTCTTAGCAAGTCTAGCTGCTGACTCAGAAATTTCGTTATTCCTAACTTGCTCATTAACTTTGATAATTTCTTCTTTCATTAATTCCTTTTCTGCTTTAACTGCAAGTTCAATTTTTCCTTGCAATTCAGGACTAATAGAATCTTTTGTAATTTGTTCTTGGGCATAAGCTGTTGCCACAAGAAGTAATGACATCATTACGATGACTCTTCGTGTAATTAATAACATAATTGTTCGTTTTTTGATTTATATATTGATGTGTATTCTTACGGGCGAGTAAGCTGACTTCTTTCAGCTAATAACATTTTTGATTTAAAATATCCTTTTTCTAATTCCTTAAACAATTTATCCTTTAAGGTTTCATTTACAGTATCTTCTTCCGGATTAAAGTTTAACTCTTGAAAAGCATCTGCCAATAACATATCTGTTTCTTCATCCAATTGAAATAACGGACTGTTATCATTCAGCTTTTCATCTGGTAAATTATTTGATGCTTCAGCTAGTAAGGCATTAATTTCAGCGTCCAAATCATATTCCTGAGTCTCATTATTTAATTTCTCTTGCTTACTTTTTTCTAATTGAGCTAAGTACTGATTCACTTTTTCCTTTATGGCATTTATCTCTTCTTTCTGGCGTGCTTCTTCTACTACATTAAATGATTCAGCATACGCATAATCACCTGAGTTACTTTCAACCAAATTACCTCTCTCTTCTTTAGAACTTTCTATTACTACATCATTATGCAAATGATTCTCTACAGATGTAACAGCAACTTTACGAACAGAAGGCTTTACATTATCACTTCCAATTCTAACAACGGCATCATCAATTATTATCACCTCAGTGCCATTAAATTGTGTCGTAAAAAAGAATCCTAATAAAAATACTATCGATGCTGCTACAAAATATTTATAATATCCTTTTTTGTTTGATTGCTGATTTTCTTCATCTAACATATTAGACAACTTATCCCATGCTTCTGAACTAGGCTGAATAGTTCGTTGCTCTAACTTTCGCTTCAAGTGCTTATCCATTTTATCGTGTCCCATTTTCTCTTTCTTTACTAGATTCTAATTTACGCTGTAACATTTTCCTCGCTTTAAATAATTGTGATTTAGATGTGCTTTCAGAAATTTGTAATAGCTGCGCTATTTCTTGATGCTTATACCCTTCAATTGCATGCAGTACAAATACCATTTTATATCCTTTTGGCAAATTATCAATCAATAATTGTAATTCTGCAACATCATAATTTTCAACAATATTATTTTCTGAACATGTTGAAAGATCTTCAATTTCATCAGATACAATGTGAAACTTCCTTTTTCTATGATAGGACATACATTCATTAACCATAATCCTACGCAACCATCCTTCAAAATTCCCATCATTATAAAATGATTTCAGTTTCTGAAAGGCTTTGAAAAAAGCACTTAACATTATATCTTCCGCTTCTTGTAAATCTTTAATATAATACCTACATACGCTCAACATTTTTGGAGCATGTAATTCATACAACTCCTTTTGTGCCTTTCTAGAATTTGCAATTGCATTTTCTATAAGTTTCTTTTCCGATTTATGTAATGTGATTACTTTCAAAAGTTCCATTTTGTCTTTCTATTTATATAGACGCAATAATGATGCAAATGGTTGCCTGAAGATTAAAAAAATTATTTTTTACGTTCAATAACGTAATTCACCATTGCTATAAGAGAAGATTTATATGGTGATTCTGGGTATTCGTTTAACAACATCAGAGCTTCCTTTTGATACGCAATCATCTTATCTACTGCGTATTCCAGTCCGCCTTTGTCTTTCACAAAAGCTATAACTTCTTTTACTCGCTTTGAATTTTTATTATGTTTTTTAATTGAATTTATAATCCATGCTTTTTCTTTTGAAGTAGAATTATTTAACGCATAGATTAATGGTAAAGTCATTTTTTGCTCCTTGATGTCAATTCCTGTAGGCTTTCCAATTTTCGCTGTACCATAATCGAACAAATCATCTTTAATTTGAAATGCCATTCCTATTAACTCACCAAACTTACGCATTTTCTCCACCTCAGCTTCAGTTCCATTTACTGCACAGGCTCCAAGACTACAACATGCAGCAATTAATGTGGCTGTTTTTTGACGGATGATTTCATAGTAGATATCTTCAGTAATATCTAGCTTTCTAGCTTTTTCAATTTGAAGTAACTCCCCTTCACTCATTTCTCTAACTGCTACAGAAATAATTTTAAGCAAATCAAAATCGCCATTATCAATAGAAAGCAACAACCCTTTGGAAAGTAAATAATCGCCTACCAAAACTGCAATTTTATTTTTCCACAATGCGTTTATAGAGAAAAAACCACGTCGCCTATCTGAATCATCTACAACATCATCATGAACCAAAGTAGCGGTATGAATTAGCTCTATCACTGATGCACCACGATAAGTTCGCTCGTTTACTGATCCTTCAGAAACCATTTTAGCAACCAAAAACACAAACATTGGTCGCATTTGTTTCCCTTTACGGTTAACTATATAATGAGTGATTTTATTTAATAAAGCAACCCTAGAAATCATTGACTCTGAGAACTTTTGTTCAAAAAGTTCCATTTCTTCATGGATAGGCTCCTTTATTTGGGCAACGATTTTCAAATTAAATTGGTAGTTGTAAGTTGTAAAACAAATCTAAATAAAAAACCTCATAACTTAAAAAATTATGAGGTTTTATATCTTTTCAAAAAGCTTGTTTCTATAATCCGAAAGCAGTTTTTACTTTTTCTACATAGTCTAATTTTTCCCATGTAAACAATTCAACTTCAATGTTTTTAGTTGCTCCATTTGGCTGTGAGAATGTTTTAGTAACTGTTTCATTTTTACGTCCCATATGTCCGTAAGCGGCAGTTTCTAAGTACATAGGATTACGTAATTTTAAACGTTCCTCAATTGCTGCTGGACGCATATCAAAAATCTCAGCTATTTTATCAGAGATCTCACCATCAGTCATATTAAATGGACAAGTACCATATGTATCTACAAATATCCCCATTGGCTCTACAACTCCAATTGCATAAGAAACTTGCACTAAAATTTCACTACAAACTCCTGCTGCAACTAAATTTTTAGCAATATGACGTGTTGCATATGCTGCACTCCTATCTACTTTACTTGGATCTTTTCCTGAAAAAGCACCACCTCCGTGAGCACCTTTACCTCCATATGTATCAACAATAATTTTACGACCAGTTAATCCTGTATCTCCATGAGGCCCACCTATTACAAACTTTCCTGTTGGGTTAATGTGATACTTAATATCATTATTAAATAATTCTTGCAATTCAGTAGGTAATTGAGCAACTACACGTGGAATTAATATTTTAACAATATCTTTTCTAATCTTAGCTAACATTTCTTCGTCTGCACCAAAATCATCGTGTTGAGTAGATACTACAATCGCATCAATACGCTGTGGCGTGTTATCATCAGAATACTCAATAGTTACCTGACTTTTAGCATCTGGACGTAAATACGTAATCTCAGCATTCTCTCTTCGTAACGCTGCTAATTCTTTTAAAATCCTATGCGATAAATCTAATGCTAAAGGCATGAAGTTTTCAGTTTCACGAGTAGCATAACCAAACATCATTCCCTGGTCTCCTGCTCCTTGCTCTTCTTTTGTAGCTCTATCTACACCTCTATTAATATCGTCTGATTGTTCATGAATTGCAGAAAACACCCCACAAGAGTTCCCATCAAACATATATTCGCTTTTCGTATATCCTATTTTATTAATAGTTTCTCTAGCTATTTTTTGAACGTCTAAATATGTAGTAGACTTTACTTCTCCAGCTAACACTACTTGACCTGTAGTCACTAGTGTTTCACATGCTACCTTAGAATCTTTATCAAACGCTAAAAAGTTATCAATTAATGCATCACTAATTTGATCTGCTACTTTATCTGGATGTCCTTCTGAAACTGATTCAGATGTAAATAAATATGCCATACAATATATTTCTTTTCTATTCTTTCTCTATCTAAATAGAGGCAAAGAATTGTTTTAATTCGTAAAACTGTTTTAATCAATATTAATTTTAGAAAATTTGACGGAAAAGCCTAAAGAAGTTTACACTGCTTTAGCATTTTTTTTACGAGGTCGCAATCAGTCAAATATTTCCTCTAGAATAATATCGGTGCGAAATTACACAATTACCTTTAAGAAATAACATCTTTTTATAAAAATTAACTGTAAAACAGATATTTGTAATTGAAATAGACTGAAAGTATCATAAAATTTAAGATTTTTGCAGTTGCAAAACAAAGATTAAAACATGATTACTACAGATATCATCATAATTGGAGCTGGACCTACTGGGTTATTCACAGTATTTGAAGCTGGTTTACTGAAATTGAAATGCCATTTAATTGATGCACTACCACAAGCTGGTGGACAATGTTCAGAGATCTATCCCAAAAAGCCTATTTATGACATCCCAGCTTTCCCTGAAGTGTTAGCAGGTGATTTGGTAGATAACTTAATGGAACAAATTAAAGCTTTTGAACCTGGATTTACTTTAGGCGAAAGAGCAGATACTATAGACAAACTTGAAGACGGTACATTTATTGTAACTACAAATAAAGGTACACAGCACAAAGCTCCAGTTGTAGCAATTGCTGGTGGATTAGGTTCTTTTGAACCTCGTAAACCGCCAATACCTAATATCGCCGATTTTGAAGATAAAGGAGTGGCTTATATTATTAGAGACCCTGAAGTATATCGTGATAAAAAAGTAGTTATTGCTGGAGGAGGAGATTCTGCTTTGGACTGGTCTATTTTTCTAGCAGATGTAGCATCAGAAGTTACTTTAGTACATAGAAGAAATGACTTTAGAGGAGCTTTAGACTCTGTTGAAAAAGTTGCTGAGTTAGCAAAAATTGGAAAGATAAATTTAATCACTGAAGCTGAAGTAAAAGGAATTCAAGGAAGTACTACTGTTGAAAGTGTTACTATAAAACATAAAACTGAAGGTGAATTTAACCTAGATACTGATTGCTTTATCCCTTTATTTGGATTACTACCTAAATTAGGACCTATTGCAGATTGGGGATTAGAAATAGAAAAGAATGCCATTAAAGTAAATAACGCCTTAGATTATCAAACTAATATTGAAGGAATTTACGCCATTGGTGATGTAAATACCTATCCTGGAAAACTAAAATTAATTTTATGTGGTTTTCATGAAGCAACATTAATGTGTCAAAGCGCATACAAACGGATCAATCCTGGAAAAAAATATGTTATGAAATATACTACTGTCGGTGGGGTAACTGGATTTGATGGTTCTAAAAAAATCGCTAAAAAAGAACAAGTATTAAATATTAAAGACCTATAATAGATTTAGGTTTTGGGTGTTAGGTTTATTTATAATATAAATTTAGCCTAACAATTATAAAACGAAATGTCAGGCTAAGCTTGTCGAAGTCTTTTTAATCTAATAAAAAATGTCAGACGTAACACTAAAAATAACTGATCGGGAAGGTAAACAACATGAGGTATTAGCACCAACTGATATGGCTATGAATTTGATGGAAGTCATCAAAGGATTCGAACTAGTACCAGAAGGAACTATTGGTACTTGTGGTGGTATGGCTATGTGCGCATCATGCCAATGCTATGTAACCTCAGCTCATGAATTACCCGAAATGGAATATGATGAAGAAGCGATGCTTGCAGAAGCTTTTAATGTAGAAGATAATTCTCGTTTAGGATGTCAGTTAAATATTACCCAAGAATTAGAAGGACTAGAAGTTACAGTTGCTCCCGAGGAGATGTAAGTTTCTTTTTAATTATCATAAACTAAAAAGGCCACGATACATATCGTGGCCTTTTTAGTTTATTCAATAAAATACTATTAATACAATACTCTAAATTTTATTGTGTTTTCAATATCTTTTAAAGCTTTTAGTACTTCATTATTATAATCCTTATTGGCTTCAACAATTACATAACCAACACTAGGGTCTGTTGCTAAATACTGCCCGGTTAAGTTTATATCATATTTTGCTAACACTTCATTTATTTTCGCCATAATTCCTGGTACGTTTTTATGTATGTGTAAAAAACGATGCGAATTTTCTTGGCGAGGCAAACGAATATTTGGGAAATTTACAGCATCTACCGTATTTCCTGTATTCATATAATTCATTATTTTTCCTGGCACAAAATCAGCTATATCACGTTGTGCTTCCTCTGTACTTCCTCCTACATGCGGAGTTAAAATCACATTAGGAATTCCTTTTAATTCTGTTTCAAAAGCACCATTTGATCTTGGTTCTACAGGAAATACATCAACAGCTGCTCCAGAAATTTTTCCTGATACCAACGCTTCTTTTAATGCTGGAATATCTACTACAAATCCTCTAGATAAATTTACAAAAACAGCTCCGTCTTTCATCTGGCTTATTTCTGTAGCCCCTATAAAGTTTTTATTATTTGAATTGTCATCAATATGTAACGATATTGCATCTGAAATAGATAATAACTCTTCTAGAGTATGACACTTTTTAGCATTCCCTAAAGCAAGCTTATCTTCAATATCATAATAGTACACTTGCATCCCTAAAGACTCTGCTAATACCGATAATTGCTTGCCAATATTTCCATATCCAACAATACCCAACTTTTTACCACGAACCTCTCTTGATCCTTTAGCTGTTTTATTCCATTGCCCTTGGTGTAATTCTGTACTACGCGCGAATACACTACGCATTAACATAATTACTTGTCCTATTGCTAATTCTACAACAGAGCGTGTATTAGAATACGGTGCATTAAACACTACTACTCCATTATTTTTACAAGCCTCTAAATCGATTTGTTTGGTACCAATACAGAAGGCTCCAACTGCCATTAATTTTTCAGCTGCAGCAATCACTTTTTGAGTTACTTGTGTTTTAGAACGTATTCCTAACACATGAATGTCTTTAATTTTTTCAATAAGATCTTCCTCTGAAAGACTTGTTGATACCGTTTCTACAGTAAACCCATCACCAGATAAACGCTCAAAAGCATCTGGATGTACGTTTTCTAGTAATAAAATTTTAATACGGTGTTTCGGAAATGAAATTTTTCTTGGCAATTTATTTATGTATAAAAATTCGTCTAAATTTGGTGTAATATGATCGGCGTTACTCGTAGCTTTATCTCTTGATACATTTTCTGTATACGCAAAAAACTTGTCTGCAATACCTGCTTTACGCATTACATAATCACTATAGCCATCACCTATTACTTGCACCTCTCCAGGTAAGTTTAAGTTTTTCAAGCATTCTATTTTACCATCGTGTTTCGACAGTGAATTTTCTCTATCAAAACCAATTATTGTATCATCTTCATCAAAAGCAAATGTATTTGCAAATACACGCTCTGTTGGAATATTGTATTTTGCTACAATAGGATCAATAAATTCTTTAAACCCACATGAAATGACATAAATATCATCTGCATGGGTATCAAAAAACTCTTTATTTTCTTCAATTGATTTAGATACTTCTCTTTTTAGCCTTCTAATCAACTCAGATAAATCACCTTTTTTAGCGTTTAATAATTTAATTCTACTCTCTAACGATTGTGTAAAGGAAATATCGCCATCAATACCTTTGTTGGTAATGTTGATAATCTCTTTAATAATTTCGCCTTTTTGAGGATTTTTTGCCAGTGTAATTTCGGCAAGAATGTCTAGTGCTTCTACACGAGTTAGTGTGCTGTCGAAGTCAAAAACATAAGTTCTGTTGTTACGTTTCATAACGTGTTGTGTTGTTGCTGTTAAGCACGCAAAGGTATTAAATTTCTAGTAGCTAACGATTAAAAAAAAAATCATTTTAAGTTAAAATACAAAACCCTATTAAACTTATAGGAAATACTAATAACTACATACAAAGCATTACTTTTTACATATATCCTAGCACAAGTAATTATCCTGATTATCAGTCGATCAAGAAAATATTTTTACTTTTACTTGTTTTTATAAAATATTATCACATAACTTTGCATCATCAAAATGAATACACAAATTTTAAATATCGTCTCTGTCATTATTGTCGTGATTATTTCACTACAACAAGGAACGCTATTATAAAATTTTATCATATAATTTTAAAAGCCTTCCCGAAACGGAAGGCTTTTTTTTTTATATAAATTGAAACAAATAATTTACAACATGAACAATAATATAACCATAGTCATTAGCATTGTCATTATTAACTCACCACCGAGTTGATGCAGCTAGTCTATGATGTGAATCCATAAGCCTGTATCTTCTTTTAGATACAGGCTTTTTTTTATGCCTTAGCAAACGTAAACCTCAACCCTCTTAAAGTACTACAAATACTCGCAAACAAGAACCAAACAGGTAAGCTGAACAGTGTAGCTTAAATAACATAAACAATATTTTAAAAAAGAGATAAATAATTTTACACCGAAAAATGAATTGAAATGTATTACGATAAAAACACACAACTCTTTTTAGACGGCAAATGGCTGAAAGCCAATGAGACTACTACTGATTTATATACCCAAACTTTACATTATGGTAATGGGGTATTTGAAGGCATCCGTGCATACAAAACAGAAGATGGTACACGTATTTTTAAAGCTAAAGAACATTATGATCGTTTAAAGTATTCAGCAAAAATGATGCACATTGATTTGCAATACTCCGTTGAAGAGTTAACTGCATTGACATATGAATTGCTAAAGCGAAATAATTTAGAAAACGCATATATCCGTCCTTTAGTTTATTTAGGAGCAAACATGAGTTTACAACCTACAGATG
>Ga0209291_1004267_pt1 | contig 9991 bp, 7 predicted proteins | sample GOMGulsemesocosm_FD_184633 | JGI IMG/M metagenome (GOLD analysis project Ga0209291, IMG submission 184633) | Methane-oxidizing microbial communities from mesocosms in the Gulf of Mexico - GOM9B Gulf of Mexico (SPAdes) (version 2) | ecosystem: Environmental > Aquatic > Marine > Cold seeps | place... | reverse complement strand
TCCTGTTCCTGTAACAGTAATATTATGCTGACCTAAAGCTGCTGCCGTAATATTAGATACTGTCATTGTAACAGCGGTTCCATCAGCACTTGCTGAAGCAGGAGAAAACACTATATTACTTGCCCCAGGGTTCCCTGAAGCTGAGAAAGTAGTAGCTCCTGTATATCCTAAAAATGTATTGTATGTAAAGGTATATACTGCATTATTAGGCTCACACACATCCATAGTTGTATTTGCAAAAGCCATTGCGAATTCAGCTGTTTGAATAGTTATAGCTCCTGAATTTACAGCATAAAATATGTTTGTTGCACTTTCAACAACAACTCTACCTACTGACGTAGTTATTAAAGGCACTGTTATACTTTCAGATCCATCATTAGGAGTGTTTGCTAAAAGTGTTGTAAAAGTTGCTCCGTTATCAGCTGTAAATAAAATATTTACATTTGGAGAATTTACCGCACCACCATTAGTTCCAGCTACATTCCATGTTATTGTTTCTGTTGAACCAGCGTTCCAACCAGTCGCTGCAGTTTGAGAAGTAACTGTAAATGCTCCATTAGAATCATCTACTGCCACTGCCATGTCATCAATTTTATTCTGACCACCACCTGCTATATTATCTCTTACTGTTAATCTAAATGTATAATTTCTAGAAACCGTATTAATTACCTCCCAGTCACCCGGTGTACCTGCAACTCCTAAAGAACCTCCCATCACCATTGGTAAGTTAGGGAAATATCTAGTTGGAGAAGCTGTTGGATCTAATGATCTAAATGATGGTCCTGTAGTATCCGTTGAGCTTGGATGCGTATTTCCAGGTCCTCCAATATCACTTTGTTCCCAACAATAAGATATCGTTCCAGCTGCATCTACAGTCCCTGATCCTGTTAACTTAAATGCTGTTCCTGAAGGTATAGTATAATCAGCCCCAGCATTTACTGTTGGAGTTGCTTGCGTTAAATTAGCTTCTGTATCACATGTTCTTGAAGCTACATGCGCTGTAACTTGTTCTATTGTGAAGTAATGAAAATATGGATCTGAGTGTGGCTGAACATCTGTAGCTCCAGTAATACCCGCATATCCCATAATTGTAGACCCAGAACCTGGCTCTAAATTTGCTCCAGAACCCTCATTATTATGTGTAAATGTATGATTTCCTCCAAATTGATGTCCCATTTCATGTGCAACAAAATCAACATCAAAATCAACCCCACTCGCTACAGTTGATTGTGTAAATGCACTACCTTTTTGTCCATCAACGCAAATACAACCAATACATCCTGCATTACCATTATTACCTGCTTGATTAAATACATGACCAATATCATAGTTTGCTTCACCAATAACAGCAGTTAAATGCGCTTGCAACTCTCCATTTAAATTAGCTCCTGGATATGGATCTGTAGCAGCATCTAAATGTATAATTGCTGATTCATTTGCAATCATCACCATTGTTGTTGCAAAATCATTTTCAAAAATACCATTAACACGAGTCATTGTTGTATTAAACTGAGCCATAACTCCTGCTTCTGTTCCTCCACCAGTACCAGCACCATATTCTCCTGTACATGATAAGGCTAAACGAAATGTATGTAATGTTCCAGTATCAGCATCTTTTAATGCATTAGCAACATTACTTTTCATTTTTTCACCAAATTGCTCATCAGTATCACAAGCAAAATCAGATTTTGTAGTATTAGACCTATCAAATACCACATATACTTTATCTTGATTTGAATATAATTCAATAAATGAAGTGTTTTTTCCTTCAGCTCTTCTCATACTGGCAATCCCATTTTCATCAGACACACTAAAACGAATCGTTGAAGAAGGATTTTCAACTCCTTGCCCTGCATATGATCTTAAATTCGGGTATTGAGCTTGTAATTCTGGATCCATAACTGAGGCCTCAATAATTCTAAATGATTCTAACACACCGTTAGAATTTGGGAAGTTTAAAATTACATTTGAATTCGCTGGCAAAACCTGCCCTCGTTTTGGAGCACTTGATAACACTTGTTTAACATCTGCTAGATTTAATTTAAAAGCTTTTGCCTCTAAAGGTATATTAGCTTGAGTTGTTTGTTTAAAATTAGATTTAGACACTTCTGTCCAAATTTCTCTCTTGTTGTTTTGGGAAAAACCAAAATTCATTGCTAATATCATCAGCAATGAAAACAACATTTTCATGGGTAGATTAATTTTCATACTTTTAAATTTATACTATAATTAGGTTAATAAAGTGTTAAATGTAACAAAAAAAAACATATAACATCTTTTAGAATAATATAAAAATGCGTAGTAACAAAAAAAGGTCTTCCAATTGGAAGACCTTTTTAATATTAATATGTGTGTGATGTATTACAATTTTACACGTAATAAAAATTCTGGACCACCACTTGTTTGATCTTTGATATCAGATGTTGCAAAATCATATGCAAATCCTAAATCTAACATTTTTCCAACTTCAAATGATGCCAATACTGACATAGAATCATTCAATCGGTAACTCCCTCCTAACTCAAACTTCTTGTAAAAACGTGCGCTTACATTAACATCTACCCCAAATGGAGCTCCATCGATATAACGAGTCATTAAAGCAGGTATTAATTGGATATTCTCATTTAAATCATAATAATATCCACCTCCAAACATTACTAAAGTTGCATCAGCAGCTTCTTGCGCAGCACCGCCATTGATTTCCTCATAACGCTCTGCTTGTAATATTCTTGGTGCTGATAAACTTACAAAATACTTCTCAGCTTTATAATAAGCCCCTAATCCGAAATTCGGATTAAACTTACTTACTTGACCTTGATTAATTCCATCCTGAGTTTGTAATCTATTAAAATCTACACTGAAAAAGCTTCCTCCAGCCTTCAATCCTAAAAATAAATCCTTCCCTTCTCCAAAACTTAATTTGTATGAAAAGTTTGCAAATACATTAGTTTCTTTTTGAATAAATACTCGATCTGAAACAACTTCCAATCCAATACCAACTTTATCATTAAAGCTTCCTTGAGCAGCTAATGATTGTGTTTGAGGCCCATCATGAACTCCATTAAACTGATCCTTATAACTAATTACATTGATCTCTGTTTTTTCTGTACTACCAACATAAGCAGGGTTTATCAAACTCATGTTTTGACGCCAAAACGTATACTCTGGTGTTTGTTGTGCACTTGCCCCTAAAGAGAATAATAACGCTACAGCACCTATAATTTTATATGTTTTTTTCATTTGTATTTGTATTTTTTGAAAACTTATTAAGTAATTTCTTACTTAATAAGTTTATTCCATTTAAATGATTTGTTAGTAATTGATATACATCCAACCTTTAGTAACTTTCGCTTCTCCTTGAGTTGAAGTATACTCGATTACATAGTAATAAGATCCAGCAGGTAATAATCCACTTCCACCTTCTGTTGATTCTCCTCCCCATGTATTGTTTACATAGTTTGATGCATCAAATACTTTTACTCCATGACGGTTAAATACTTTTACAGTATTATTATTTACATATTCAATATTCTTAATATTCCAAGTATCGTTTTGTAAATCTCCATTTGGTGTTAAAGTATCAGCCGGCTCAATTGACTCACATACGTCACCAACACCATCATTATTAGTATCTGCTTGATCAGTGTTAGCTGTTAATGGACAATTATCATTAATATCTAAAACACCATCAGCATCAGTATCTTGACATAAATCTCCAATTCCATTTCCATCAACATCTGCTTGATCTGTATTAGCCACAGTAGGACAGTTATCATTAATATCTAAAACAGTATCTGAATCAGTATCCTGACAAGCATCTCCAACTCCATTTCCATCAACATCTGCCTGATCTGGGTTTGCTGTATTTACACAGTTATCAACACCATCTAAAACACCATCTCCATCTGTATCAAATACAGTAGTAAATTTAAAGACTGATGAATAAGTACTATCCCCACAAATATTTGTTGTTTTTACTCTCCAAAAATAATCTGTACCTGCTGCTAAACCTCCAAAATTATATGTTAGTGTACTTACTGAATTTGATGTTGTATTTGCAGTAAACGCATTATCCGTAGCTGTTTCTACAGTATATGTTGTTACGCCAGTAACTGCCGCCCATGTTAATGTAGCAGATGGAAGCGCTAAACCAGTAGCATTGTTTGCTGGAGCAGTTAAACTTGGTGCAGCCGTAACTCCAGCCGCAACATTAAGAACTACATCTACTGTTTTTGTAGTAGTACCTGTAGCTGTTATAGTAATTGTATTATCCCCTGCTGGTAGATTTGTTAAACCTGTTACAGTTAAAGTAAACGATCCTGCACCAGTAAATGATGTTTGTGAAATCACTGCATTTACTCCTGCTGGTAACGGTGAAGGTGTAGTAACAGTTAAAGTTGTATTTGCTGAATAACCATTTATTACACCAAAATTATAATTAAAAACAGCATTTGTTGCTGAATTACATACAGCTATTGGACTATTTGTTGCAGTAATCGAATAATCAGGTGTTAAATTATATACATTTGTAAGGAAAGTCTGTGTAGCTAAATATGCATTTACACGATCTTCTTGTTCCTTAGACAACATCCACATATGACTATCGTTAACATAATCCATATAATTCATTGTTAATGCTTTCTGACCTGCTACACAACCATCAACTGAACCAGTTGCAGGTGTACCATAAGTTGGTGCAGCTACCGCAGGAGTATCAGCAACACTATCTCCAGGCGCTGTACAACCACCATTAAATGTATGATCTAAATTAAAAAAGTGTCCTAACTCATGTGTTGTTGTTCTACCTAAATTATATGGTGCTCCAGGTACATAAGCAATCCCATTACTTGTACACCCTGGGGCAATTGCGTCAGATCCAAATGCTGCAGGTGACATTACTACTGCAGCTCCAGCAGCAATACTACCGGCTAAAGGAGAATATCCTAAAATACCATTTCCAGCATCTTTAATTAAAAAGTTTTTATATCCTGCCCATTTAATATCAGCATCAGCTCCACCTCCAAAATTATACCCGACAGTAACTGCTGGTTCTCCTTCTACTAAGTTAGGATCTGTATTTGCTGGATGATTAAGTGTTCCAATTACAAATTGTACATCAAGAGCTCCTTTATCAGTATTTGTACTTGCATAAATAGCTTGTACTGCAGGAGTCCAATTCGAAATATCCGTATTAGTTGCTGTAAAATCTTGATTTAAAACATCTATTTGACTTTGTGCTAAAGCAACTAAACATGCTCTATCTGCATTATTTCCGCCAGGAAAATGAACAGCTACAGGTATTACAAGTGTTGCTTGTGGAGCTTGAGCTAATTGAGGTGCTAACTTTGCTGCTTTTACCTTTAAAAGCTCTGTTTCAAAATTTTGTTGTAAAACCTGATACTCTTGAGCAAACACTGGGTCAGCTAATTTTTCTTGCATACGCTGTTCCATTCCACAAGTCCTATGCTGGTCTTGTGCATAACTAACTACTGATAATACCATTAATAGTATTGTGACAGTAATTGATTTAAAATTAAATTTCATAATTAATGAATTTAGGGTTAATAATTTTTGTGATTAATAATTTATGTGATCAATTAAGGGGCTAAATATAGTAAAAATATCCGATTAACGGTAAAAAAAAAGGGGTCTGCAACTTAAAAAACACCAATATATTATATGAGTAAGTATTTTTAACATACATTTAACCATATTACGAAATACAACTGCCTCCTTTATTTACGGTAGTCTCATGCTATAAAACAGCCTCATAGAAAGCTATACCATTAAATTTTTCATTCTTGAATATGAAATAATAAAATTTATAAAAACTGTCAAATTTTAATACTTTATAATTAATAATTAAAATGTCTTGTAACAAATCAAGTTAAAAGAAGACTTACTTTACAGAACAACTCAATTACACCATTTAAAAACCAAAATTAATGACTGCAAATTCTTTATTTTTCACTTTTTATTCTTTGAAAAACAAAACCGAAACTATGGCTATATTGTTATTTTTCAAATCGATAAATCAAAAAAAAAATCAATTTTCAACTAATCATTCTGAATTTTAATTGGTATTAGTGGACAAAGAACTCGAACATAGTTTTGTTACTCAATTAGAGAAACATCAAAACATCATTCATAAGGTATGTAGATTATACACCAATAATCAAGATGCCCACAATGATTTGTTTCAAGAAGTTACCATACAATTATGGAGAGCTTTTCCAAAATTTAGGGGAGAAGCAAAATTCAGCACTTGGATGTATCGTATTGCATTAAATACTGCAATTACACTTTACAGGAAATCAAAACGTAAAATTCAAACTAACGATATTGCTGATTTTCATTTTAAAATTAAATCTGAAGAATATGATGATACCGAAGAAGAACAATTAAAATTAATGTATTCCGCTATAAAGCAATTATCTGATATTGAAAAGGCCTTAATTTTCTTATACTTAGAAGAAAAAAACTACAAGGAAATTTCAGAGACCATGGGAATTAGTGAAGTTAATGCACGAGTGAAAATGAATAGAGCAAAAGGAAAACTTAAAAAAATATTAAACCCATAATTATGGAAGAATTAGATATACTAAAAAAAAGCTGGAATAAAGATATTCACCCAAAAATTTCAGCTGAATCAATATATAAGATGATCTTAAAAAAATCATCTTCAGCTGTAAAATGGATATTTATCATTAGTATGATAGAATTAGCTATTGGATTAACCTCTGGAATTCTTTTACTTATTAACCCTGAAAACGAATTAGGTTTACCTTCTTGGTTAGAAACAACAGTTACAATAGCTGGGATACTAATTCCTGTTATTTATTCCTATAAATTTTTCAAAAACTACCAAACAATTAATATTACCAGTAGCGTAAAAGGATTATTAAATAACATTATCAAAACTCGTAAGACTGTTAAACAATTTGTGTTAATAAACTTAACCCTAATAGCTATAATGATTTTTTATATCCTTTGTCATACCCTTACAACAGTTCCTGTCGGTATAGATAATGAAGTATCTTTACAGTTAATCACACTCAAAGATTATTTTGTCTTAATACTTGTAGTGTTAATTTTAACTTCAATAGTAATTGGGATTTGTCTTTTTATCTACTTCTTATTATATGGTATATTAATGCGTACGTTGAATAAAAATTATGAAGAGTTAAAACAATTAGATTTATAATTGTTTTAACTAAAACAGAAGAGGCTTACATGTACATGTAAGCCTCTTCTGTTTTTTATGAGACCTATTAAATCAATACTCCCACTCTCTTAATTTATTCAACTCTTCCATTTCTTTAAGTGATTGCACTGGAATCACCTTAGAAAATGATTGATGCTGCTCAATAGCGAATTCTAACTGAGTTACAATATCATCAACAGAATCATTATCATAATCTATTTCTAATGGTTCTTTTATAATGAAAGATTGAAGGATTCCTTTTTTCTTAATACGTAAACCTTTTTTATCAAATGATCGCCTAAAACCATCAATTACAATTGGAATTACAATTGGTTTATGTTGCTTTATAATATGTGCAGTACCTCTCCTAATAGGCTTAAAAGGAGTTGTAGTTCCTTGAGGAAAAGTAATTAGCCAACCATCATCTAATGCAGTTCCTATTTTAGAAACATCACTCATTTTTACTTGTCTATTAACATCTTCTCCTTTACTTCTCCAAGTCCTATCAATACTTACAGCACCAGCATAAGCCATAATTCTGGGAAGCAACCCTGCTTTCATAGTCTCCTTAGCAGCAACATAGTATATATTCAATTTTGGTTGCCATAAATACCCAACATTTTTAATTGAATCTACTCTACCACTTAAACTTGCATTAAACACATGAAACATTGAAGTTACATCCGCAAAATATGTTTGGTGATTAGAAACAAACAATACGTTTCTATCTGGTAAATTTTTAATAATCTCTGAGCCTTCAATTTTTAACTCATTAAAACCTCTAAAGCGTCTATGCGTAAGAACTCCTATAAGTCTTATCAGCATTTTCTTTAAAAAAAGTATATGTCCGAAAGGATTCTTATTAATCAACCCCATTATTTATTTAATATTAGTATTACAAATGTATAGAAATAAATAGCTATTCCGATAAAATTAAATCTTTAATCTCACTTAACATCATTGCAGTTGCCCCCCATATAACCTCATCATCAAATTTAAAAACTGGTACTTCTATTTCTTTTGCATAGGAAGTAGTTATTATTTTTGAAGCAATAAACTTATCTGATAGTATTGATTTTAGTGGTATTTCAATTAAACGCTCTACTTCTTTTTCTTCTAAAGCATATTTTGGTCTACTCTTAAGTATTCCTAAAAAAGGTTTTACTAAAAAATTACTTGGAGGTATATACACATCCGTTAACTCTTTCAATACTGTTATATCCATAGAAGAGACCCCTATTTCTTCATAAGTTTCCCTTAAAGCAGTCGCTTCTAAATTGTTATCTTCTCTTTCAACTTTCCCACCTGGAAAACCTATCTGATTTGAATGTACTCCTTTATACGTTTTCCTTAACATAAAAACCATTTGCATTTCTCCCGTTGCATCAGGGAATAACAATGATAATACGGCAGCTTTATTAGGTTTCCTTTCTTTTATATTAATTTCTTTACCAAGCTTTTTTCGAATAGATGGTGCTAATTTAAACTGCGAATCTATACCGGGTAAAGAGGATTTTTTTATTTTTGGTACTAATTCCTCAAAGTCTTTTAAAGTCATGTTTAAAATAAAGTATCTGTTTTTAATATTTTTCGTGGTCCAATTGAGTTGCCAAGATAAACAAACTCTACAAAAAAAAGCTGTAAAAAAAACAATTGCTCCTAAAAAAAAGACAGCCATTCCTAAAGATTTAAAACCAATAATTACTCAAAAAACTGTTACCAAATTTTTAACTGAATATGCATCTAAGAATAAAAAAAATAATGTTTTAATTACAACAAGACTTGGTAACATACATATTAAATTATTTAACGAAACCCCATTACACAGAGCAAATTTCTTACTACTAACCAAAAAAGGATATTTTAACACTAGTTACTTTCATAGAGTTGTTAAAGGTTTCATTATTCAAGCAGGGCAATCTGACAAAAACAGTACACGTGAATTACGAAAAAAGATAGGTACTTATAAAATCCCTCCAGAATTCACTAAACACAAACATTATAAAGGCGCATTATCTTCAGCAAGACGATGGAACGAAAACCCTAAAAAACTATCAGACGCTTATGAATTCTTTATAGTTCATCAGGAAAAAGGATTACACCATTTAAATAATGAACATACTGTATTTGGGAAAGTTATTAAAGGTATGGATGTTGTGGATAAAATAGCTGAAGAAGCAATTGACAAAGGAGAATGGCCTATTAAAGATATTGACTTAATCGTTAGTATTTACTGATTATCGGAAATATCACTACTATTAGTTACTTAAAAATACCCAATAATAGCTATTTTTTAACATATGTTAATTACGTATCTTTACATTGTTCTTAAATTTATTATTTAGGAACATAAGTAAGTTTTTTTGGGGTAAAAATCTCTGCTATATATAGCAGAGATTTTTTTATGTATTCCCTTTACCCTAACCAAGATTGCATCATCCAAATAGTTTTTTCCTGTTCAGAAACAAAATTACTTATTAATGAATTTGTTCCTTCGTCACTTGCATTACCTGATAACTCTAACACTTTACGTTCGAGTATTAATAACGAGCTTAATGATGCTATTATTAATTTTACTGATTCTTCATCATTAGTAATATCTTTCCCTACTGCTACTTTACTGTATTTTTGATAATCTTCAAAAGTATGTAAAGGCACTCCTCCTAATGTTAAAATACGCTCAGCAAGCTCATCAACTTTAATTGTTGTATCCGTATACAACTCTTCAAACTTCACATGTAATTCAAAAAATTGTTTTCCTTTAATATTCCAATGTACCCCCCTTAA
>Ga0209291_1004266_pt1 | contig 9991 bp, 7 predicted proteins | sample GOMGulsemesocosm_FD_184633 | JGI IMG/M metagenome (GOLD analysis project Ga0209291, IMG submission 184633) | Methane-oxidizing microbial communities from mesocosms in the Gulf of Mexico - GOM9B Gulf of Mexico (SPAdes) (version 2) | ecosystem: Environmental > Aquatic > Marine > Cold seeps | place... | reverse complement strand
ACTGCCAATGATTAAATTAGAAAAGTTAACCAAAGTTTTTGACTCTTTCGGTCACAAAGTCACAGCCGCAGATAATATTGATATGGAAGTGGCTACCGGTGAAATTTGTGTGCTACTGGGGCCTTCTGGATGCGGAAAAACCACCACATTAAAAATGGTCAACAGAATCATTCAGCCTACATCAGGTAAGGTCTATATTCACGGGGAAGATACCTCGCAACTGAACGACACCGAATTACGCCGCCGTATCGGATACGTCATACAGCAGATCGGTTTGTTTCCCAATATGACAATCGAGGATAACATTTGCATAGTACCGGATTTGCTAGGATGGCCTAAAGCTAAATCACGTCGCCGAGCCAGTGAGTTATTAGATCTAGTTGCATTAGATCCATCGCAGTTTCTGAAACGCTACCCAGCGCAATTGTCCGGTGGACAACAGCAGAGAGTAGGAGTGGTTAGAGCCCTAGCTGCGGATGCACCAGTCATGTTAATGGATGAGCCATTTGGCGCAATAGATCCGGTAAACCGTGAAATAATTCAGGATGAATTCCTGAAGATGCAACGCGAAATTAAGAAGACTATTTTGTTTGTCAGTCACGATATTGATGAAGCCGTAAAAATGGCAGATAAAATCGCTATTTTCTCGGATGGAAATTTACTGCAATTTGCCAGCCCTAATGAAATATTGGCAAATCCCGCGAATGAGTTTATTCAAAGCTTTGTTGGCGCAGATAGAGCGATTAAGAGGTTGCAGCTATTTCAAGTACAAGGTGCGATGACCCAAAGTGCCATTGATACAAGTGCTATCACGCCTATTATTAATCTTAATGCCAAGCTAACTGATGCAACGGCCATGTTATACGCAATGGATGCAGAACAGCTGCGTTGTGTTGATGCAAAAAATGACACGGTTGGCTATTTAACGCATAAGAGTATTTCTAATCATTTAAATGCGATGAGCAGAGGGTAAGGTGATTAGATGTCAAAATTACTTGTGAGTAACTTGGTTAAATGGATAGTGCTTGGCGCTATTCTAGCGCTGTTTATCTCCTCGATTGAGCCTGGCACGATTGAAGGTATGTTATATTTTAGTGAAGATATCAGCTATTTAAGCCAGCAGCACTTGGAGCTAGCACTAGTGTCAGGTTTGGCTGCTGTTGCTGTCGCCATTCCGCTAGGCATTTTGTTTAGTAGGCCATCCGTACAGCGCTACGCTGAATTTGGAATGCAGTTTCTCAATGTGGGGGCCACTATTCCAACGTTGGCGTTACTGGCGATGAGCATGGCTTTCTTAGGTATTGGTTTTATTCCATCAGTGTTTGCTCTGTTTGTTATTACTCTATTGCCTATCGTGCGAAATACCTACGTTGGTTTGTTAGCGGTTCCCAGCTTTATGCACGAGACGGCACGTGGGATGGGCATGAATGATACGCAGAAACTATTGCGTGTTGAGCTACCAAACGCAATGAGTGTGATCTTCGCAGGGATACGTACCGCTTTCGCGCTGAATATTGGCACAGTGCCTATTGCCTATTTAATAGGTGGCGGTGGGTTAGGTGAGCTAGTGTTTATGGGAATTCGGCTAGATGATACACCTATGATGTTAGCAGGCGCGTTAGCGACAGCTGCAATCGCCGTCATTATTGATATTTCTTTGGGTTTATTGTCATTAGTGTGCATACCAAAAGGCATTAGATTAGCGACAGCGGGTCATTGATTTATTAAATACTAACGGTGGATGTACGGCAAGTGGTGACCCTAGACTCTATGAATGTGTTTAGGGTTTTGTTGAGCTTTAAGAGCAGGCAACAATGAAAGGAAAGGCCCCAAGCATAATGTTATGTTGGGGCTTTTTTTATTTAAGTAGCGCTTCTTCGAAAGGGTAATGGGTTAGGTTTTCAAAGCCATCTTCAGTGATGATTATTTGGTCTTCCAGTTTGACCCCTTCTCCACCACCGACTGCTCCGACGTAGGCCTCTACACATAGCGCCATTCCAGGTTCTAAGACACCATCATAACCGTGTTCTAGCAGATCTTCAGGGTATCGAATAGAGGGGTATTCGTCACACAACCCAACGCCGTGCATCATTACGCCATAGCGCTGTGCTCGATACTCTTTAGGCAGCAGTAAACCTGATTGAGTCACTTCACTAAAACTCATGCCAGGTTTTAATATCCGCATATTGTATTGGATGTGATCGTAGGCGATCCTATAGAGTTTTTTCTGTTCAGCAGTCGGTTCACGACCACCTATCATCCAAGTTCGAGATAAGTCGGCACAAATACCGTATGGGCCTATCAGATCGGTATCAAAAGCTAACAATTCACCTTCTTGCACAACGCGTGGACCACATTCCTGAAACCATGGGTTAGTACGAACCCCAGAAGACAAAATGCGACACTCAATCCACTCTCCTCCGCGACGAATATTTTCCGCGTGCAGTACCGCCCAAATATCGTTTTCAGTTACCCCTGGTACAGTGGCGCGTTGCATGGCATGCATAGCTATCTCTGTAGAGGCGAGCGAACAGCGCATGGCATTGATCTCGTCCTCGTTTTTAATTGCTCTTGCCAACTCCATGACTTCTTGACCGTCAAAAACTTGCATGTCTAATTTGTCGAGTTCTCTAAGACCAGCTATTTCAATTTTATCGACGGCAAGGCGTTTATTGCTGCCGCTATGTTCAGCGAGAATTGAGTCAACTTCTGCTGCGAAGTGGGCGGCGTGAGCTGTTGTTTTATTGCCTGTTTCAAAATAGAAAAAAGAAGCGCCACTGCGTACTTCTTTCACTAGAGGTAAATGCGCGGATAAATGCTCGCAGTTATGGAAGTCCCAGAGCACCATATGGCCGCTGGCTGTCACTAAACAAGCGCGTGCGTGGTTGTGGGTGACCCACACTTGCATATTGGTGGAGTCAGTTGCGTAGCGAATGTTCAGAGGATCGAATAACAGCACCGCGGCTAAGTCGCGTTTTTGTAGTTCTTTGACAATACGCGATAAGCGATACTCGCGCATATTCGTTAAATTGGGAGGGGTAAGCCCTAGCTCATGCCACTCTTTGAATGCCAGATCAGTGGGGCCTATTTCTACTCTGTCATTATCATTAATTGAACCGTCTAATTTGAAGGGGTTATGACGGCGACGGCTGGGGTCTATCTTATTATTGGAGGTGCCAAGTTGACTTACAGATGTCTGGTTCATAGTCATCATCTTTGAGTGATTGTGGTTATAAGAATTTGCAATGCAGGTTTTGAGTTGAGCGCAGTTAAGGTGACTGATCACCTTAACCGCCGGTGAGTTACTCGCCGTAATACACCCATACGCACTTTGTTTTGGTATAGGAAGACAGTGAATGTATGGCCATTTCCTTGCCCCAGCCGCTTTGTTTGAAACCGCCAAATGGACTGCTTAGTCCATAGCAGCCATAGCGGTTCACAAATAGCATGCCGGCATCGATTTTGGAGGCCACGCTGTGAGCGCGAGAGACATCACTGGTATAAATACCTGCCGCTAAACCATAGGCGGTGCTGTTAGCCATATCAATTGCCTCTTGGGTGGTGCTAAATCGACTGCAACTGAGTACCGGACCAAAAATTTCCTCTTGAGCAATACGTGAATTTTGTGGGACTTCTGAGAAGATTGTCGGGCGAATGTAATAGCCATTGGCGTTATCCCCCGTGGTATCGGCATGACCACCTGCGACTAATTTAGCTTCTGTTTTGCCTATTTCTATGTATTCGAGAATTTTCTCAAATTGTGCGCGGTTACACTGTGGGCCTTGATCGACATCTTCTGCAAAGGGGTTACCGCATTTGATCGCCTCAGCTTTCTCGATGAGTTTCTCTAATACTTGCTCATAAATACTGTCGTGAATTAAAAAGCGGGTGGGTTCTGAGCACTTCTCACCTTTGTGCGAGAACATTACCGTGAACGCTCGGTCAATGGCTGCCGGTAAGTTAGGGGTGTCGGCAAAAAAGATACAAGGTGATTTCCCGCCGAGTTCTAATGTTGTTGCTTTTAAGTTTGATTCTGCTGAGTTTTTAACTATTTTACGGCCAATATCAGTACTGCCAGTGAAAGATATTTTGTGCACATTGTGGCTGCTAGTCAGCTGGTTGGCCATTTTTCCATCGGTGAGCAGTAAGTTGATGACACCTTCTGGAAAGTTTAAATGATCGTTAATTAACTCCATTAAATAGATAGCACTTAAAGGGGTGTATTCAGAAGGCTTGATAATGACCGTATTACCCATAGCCAAAGCCGGTGCTATTTTCAAGCTCGCTTGATAGAGAGGGAAATTCCAAGGGGCTATTAAGCCACACACGCCCACTGGCTCTTTGAGCGTATAGTTGAGAAAATCCTCTTCAACAGGGCAAGTTTCACCGTAAAACTTATCCGTCCAACCGGCATAATAATCAAAGATATCAGCGCAAGTCGGTATGTCATCAACCATCGACTCAGTGTACAGCTTGCCATTGGGCAGTGTTTCAAGGACTGCTAGCTGCTCTGTGTGCGCTCGAATTAACTGGGCTATTTGGCGGAGCATATTTGCTCGTTGGGCGCGATTAACTTTACTCCAAACACCCTCTAAGTGACGTTTGTTTGAGATATCTGCGCAATACTCAACCTGTTCGCTACTGGCCATGTTAAAGCGGCAAAGTTGCTCGCCATTAGCGGGGTTCATGACACTCCAGCTTTGTTTACTATCGCCTTCTACCCATAGCCCATTAATAAATTGTAGCTTTGGTTGTTTAAGCCAGTTGTTGGCCCATTGCAGTGGGATTTCTTTCATGTCAATCATCTCTATTTGTTATGTTTAAGTAGATTCTAAAAACCCTGAACCTTTTGCACAATTGACTTTAGTGCAAAGGGCAGTGCATAAAACTCATCCTCAATTACGATTTATAACGCCTTGAGAGCTGGTGGTTAAATGACTGCGAATGATGTCTAAATCGCCGTTGGATTCACGGTAGACTTTGGCGCTGTATGAGTAGCCTTTTTGCTGCTTAAGTTTGATGAGCAGTGGAATTAGCGTATTGGTATTGTCACTGTTACGTTGCAGGTTGGGTTGGACACCAGAGAGAGCATGCGTTGTAAAGACTTTAATGGCATTGTCTAAACAGTTCATCGCATCTAACAGATTACTGATCAATACAGATTGCCAAACGTTGAGATCTAACTCACCGTGATCTTGAGTCATTTGTGCGCTATGGCATTTACCGCACACTTGCATAGCGCTTTGTATTAAAAACTCAGGGATGGTCGGGTTGATCTTGCCGGGCATGGCAGATGACCCGGGCTGCACTGCTGGCAATTGTATTTCTGCAAAGCCACAGTCAGGGCCTGAGCAAAGTAGTCGAAAATCTTTGGCTATTTTAATTAGCCCTCTGGCTAGTGTATCTAAGTCACTATTAATACTGAGCATATCGTCGTTATTTTGTGAGCAATCAAACAGGTTTTTGCTGCGTGTGAATTTATCGCTGCCTAATACTGCGTTTAAGTTAGGAATGCAATGCTCAAAAAACGCTGCTGAACAATCACCTTGTCGACCAATGATGTTTCCACCTAGATTGACCTTGTACATCTGTTCAACGCTCGTGTGTATTCGGTGAATGTTGCGTTCAACTAACGCAGTGTAACCACTGAAAAAATCGGCAAAACTGATTTCTACTGCATCTTGTAAACAAGTGCGGGAAATCTTATTGATGTGCGCCCATTTTTCAGCTTGTGCGCTAAATTGCGCTGCCATATTTTCAAGGGAGCGCTTTAAAACTTGCCACTTCTCAGTGATAGCGATGTGACAAGCAGTGGTCAGTAGATCGCTAGTCGAGTGATTTAAGTTGACGTGATCGTTTGGGTGAATGGTGGCGTAACTGCCAAGAGGTTGTGAAAAGCTGCGTTGATTTGCCAAGTTCGCAATCACTTCGTTAACATTCATATTAGTCGAAATCCCGCCTCCACCGTGAAAAGCATGAACGGGGAATTCATTTGCAGGCATCTCCTTTAGTAAATGTTTGATGGCATTTACTATCGCCTCACCCATCACAGGAGAAAGCTCAGTCGTTTTTATATTAGTGAATGCAGCGCATAGCTTAACCTGCAATATCGCCTGGAGGTATTCGGGGTAAGCCGATAGTGGTTTTTCGCCTGCCAGTGGATATAGCAGCAGTGCGCGCTGTGTCTGTATCCCGAAAAGAGCATCACTAGGCACTGTTAGAGTACCAATAGCGTCTTTTTCTATGCGATTTATATTATTTGTCATTTCACGCCCTACCTTTGACCAATACAGGATGAACAAAGCATCGCAGCTAAACAGGATGCGAGGGTATTCCATCGAAAATATAGCCGTACAACAAGCGATTTAAATACATGCTTGTATGCGTAATAGTCATGCCAATGAATGGTCGATTTAAAATGACGAAAAGTAATACTACTGTGATTTTTTATGGTTTTTTTTTTGCGTGGATATACGAGATTCTGCGGTTGAAGAGCGTTAATCACATAAAAAATAATAGGAATAGCAATGCAGTATACACGCCTTGGCCAATCGGGCCTTAAAGTATCTAGACTGTGTCTAGGAACGATGAATATGGGTTCAAAGACATGGAAACCTTGGATTTTTGATGAGAAAGAGAGTGAGCCTATCATTCGACACGCACTAGATCGTGGGGTGAATTTCATCGATTTGGCTGATTTTTACTCCCTAGGTGCTGGTGAGGAAGTTGTCTGTAATGTATTGCGCCGTATAGGTCGCAGGCAAGATATGGTGATTACCACTAAAGTGGGTTACCAAATGGGTGATGATATCAATAATCAAGGGCATTCGCGCAAGCATATCTTTGATGCGATTGACGCTTCACTGACGCGTATGAAAATGGATTATATCGATATTTATATGCTGCATTTCTTTGATACACAAACACCTATCGAAGAGACAATGGGAGCATTAAATGATCTAGTACAATCAGGTAAGGCTCGATATATTGGCGTATCAACCATGAATACTTGGCAGCTGGCGAAAATCCTGCAAGTGTGCGCGCAAAACGGTTGGGCTAGGCCAATTAATATGCAGCTACAGTTAAACTGCGCTTATCGTGAAGAAGAGCGAGAGATGATTCCTTTTTGTCTTGATCAAGGCATCGGAGTGTCGGTATTTAGTCCACTCGCTCGAGGAATCCTAACTAGTGATTTACAGTCCAACAGAAATCAGACTGATTTTTTTACTCAGGAAATGTACAACGACCAAGCGTCTAAAGACATCTCGTTATCTGTCGCAAAAGTTGCAGATGCAAGAGGTTGTCTGCCGGCGCAAGTGGCACAGGCGTGGGTTCTTAATAAATCAGAAATTAGTTCTATGTTAGTCGGCGCAGATACCATTGCACAGTTTGATGCTGCCATTGCAGCGCTGGATATTAACTTTAGCGCCGAGGAAATTTATGAGCTAGAGCGCAATTATACGCCGTGCGATTTAATTACTGATTACACAGCAGGTAAGCGTATTCCTAGATTAGCCAGAGCGGCACAGTATCCCTTTGCTTAATGAAGGGAGCTAAAACGTAAGTTAACTAAGAATTGATATCTTATTAGATGTGACAACTGCGTTGAATATATCTTCAGGTGAATGTATTCAGCGCAGCAGGAAAGGTAGGGATTAATCTTGGTTTTTAAGCCACTGGCTGAAGTGCTGCACTTTTGAAAGCCCTTGGCGCTCACCAGTTATGTCTAACCAGTAGCCGAACTCTCCATGGACTTCTATATCGCTAAAAGCCACTAAGCTTCCATCAGCTAATTCTTGAGCAATCATGTTCTTGTCGATGATGGCATAACCAGCACCATTTTTTACCGCATTAATGACTTGATCTAATGTGCTAAATTCCATGTGCTTAGCACTATTTAGATCCCCTTCAATACCAGCATCTTGCAGCCATTTTACCCATACTGGCAGTCTTCTTCCCTGATGAAAATTGTGCAGTAAATTACCTGATTGTAGGGTAAAAGGTTGTGCCTTAGATACTAGAGCTGGGCTACATATCGCAGCATGCCGCTCTTGCATCAGTAGTTCACTTTGGTATCTAGGTTTTGGCTCTGTGCCAAAACGGATCACACAGTCAAAAATGATGTGCTCGCTAGCTTCATTATGTATTGCAATTTCAAGCTCTGGGTAATGCTGATAAAAATCTTGTAGTAGAGGGGCCAACCAGCGAGTGGCATAAGTTGGAGGGGCGCATATATTGAGTTTTTGCCGATGACTCGCACCCTTAATATCAACGATAGCCTCTTCCATTAAATCAAAGGACAGTTCTAGTTTGGCCAGTAACGCAGCACCTGAAACAGTGAGTTCCATCTTGTGGTGCAAACGAATAAATAAAGGTACACCAAGGTAATCTTCCAATTGTTTTATCTGACGACTGACTGCTCCCTGAGTGACATGTAACTGTTTTGCAGCCTCGGTAAAACTTAAATGTTTACCTGCTGTTTCAAAGACTTTGAGTGCTGTGAGAGGAGGGAGAGATCGCATAATGTTACTCACTAAAAAGTAAAAATATAGCACGATGTTTTGTAAAACAATACCTTGATCAGATATAAAACCAAGCAATTTTAGCATTTAATATTTTCAGTATTAACGGCAAATATTACAGGGCTAAATTGATTAGTTTCAGCGGGGTAATGATGCTGGAGGGTTGTTAAGGCTTAATTAATTTACGAGATTTATCTGTGAAATTGTATAAAGTTTCCAGTGGTGATACGGAACGATAAAGACAGCGGTTTGTATGCTGCGCCCGCACGTTTCTATGGCTAAAATGCAGCTAAGAGAGCGGCCGTAATAAAGTATATAAATATCGACAAGGTATGAGAATAAATCAAGTCGCGTATGGGGAGTTCCACATCGAAGTTGAAGGCCTTCTTTTAATTATTGAAGCTAGAGGACCTTGAAATCTCAATGGTATAGATACATGCGTTGTTGAAAATGACAAAACAATAAAGAAAGAGGGTGTTGGTCCCCGTCATTCTAATCACCTAGCGGTTCAGTATTTTCTATATCTCTATTAGCCATCAGTTGATATTTAATACGACGTAAGTTTTCAGTGGCTTTCTCACCCATTTGTATGCCTATTTGATTGGCTAAAATATCAATAGTAGCCAGCAGAGCATACCGAGAGGCGGTTGGTTTTAGTATGTCTTTTGTCTCCGGAATATCGACGGGTATAACGATATCGGCAGTTTCAGCAAGTGGTGAGCGCGGCCGAGTAATAGCAATAACTTTGCAGTGATAGTTACTGGCAATTTGACTGCATTCTACTAATTCTTGATCGCGACCGCTGGTGGATATGATAATTAAATTATCTTCTTCCTTTAACGTAGCAGCAACCATGCGTTGTAACTGGGAATCAGTATAAGAGATAACGTGTAAGGACAGCCGAAAAAGTCGATACTCAGTATCTTGAGCGACCACAGAGGCGCCGCCTCCGCCGCCAAATATAACAATCTTTTGTGCAGCGCACAGACTAGAAACAGCCTGCTCTAAAGCTTGGTAGTCTAGTGCTTGATGTAAGTGATGTAAGGCTAGTTGCGCCTCTGAAATAACATTACTGGATACGTCTTGAATATTGTCTGATCCAAGGTTTAATTTCACATATCTATTACCCACCGACAGTGACTGGGCCAATTTTACTTTCAACTCTTTAAGCCCTTTTAAACCTAGAGAGCGGCAGAAACGAGTAATTGTCGGAGAACTGACGCCTGACTTGATGGCCATTTCTTTGGTGGTGGCTTGAATTGCGAAATTGACATCCGCGAGTATAGCTTCAGATAGGTGTTTTTCAGATTTGCTTAAGCTGTCTTTCTTTTCATGAATAGTCGATATTATATCATCACTTAATATCATAATTATGCGCCAGTATCTTTCTGATTTATATGTAAATAATAATTTTTGTTAGCTTTGTTAAACAACTGAGTAATGGATACTAACATGTGAGACAGGCGTCT
>Ga0209291_1004264_pt1 | contig 9993 bp, 4 predicted proteins | sample GOMGulsemesocosm_FD_184633 | JGI IMG/M metagenome (GOLD analysis project Ga0209291, IMG submission 184633) | Methane-oxidizing microbial communities from mesocosms in the Gulf of Mexico - GOM9B Gulf of Mexico (SPAdes) (version 2) | ecosystem: Environmental > Aquatic > Marine > Cold seeps | place... | reverse complement strand
TATTAAACCCAATCTTCTTTGAGTTGGATAAGCATAATATTACAGCACAAGGGGCAACAGAGTTAGATAAATTAATAGCGGTAATGAATAAGTACCCAAAAATGATTATCAAAGCAGCATCTCATACAGATAGTAGAGGAAAAGATGAGTATAACATGGCTTTATCAGACAGAAGGGCAAAATCAACAGCTCAATATGTAATCTCCAAAGGAATTTCTGCATCTCGTATATCAGGCGAGGGAAAAGGAGAATCTGAGTTATTAAACAAATGTTCAAATGGAGTTAAATGTTCAAAAGAGGAGCATCAAGCTAACAGGCGTTCAGAGTTTATTATTGTTAACTTAGATGAAACATTTAAGAAGGACTAATAGGATTTAATACAAGTGTAATCAAAAAAAGCCAGCTCATTTGAGCTGGCTTTTTTTGATTTATATTAAATGAATAGTGCAGTCCCTTTTCTTAAAACTATTATTCGTGTTTTAGGTAAGTTTCAAGATTGAACTGATGGCAAGGATTAAATATTTTTTATGAATTTTGATAAAGCAACGCCTTTTGTTACGTTCATTTTCTTTCTAAGTATTGATCTGTAATTATCTACACTTGCAGGGGTTATATTTAGTTGTAATGATATTTGTTTTGAAGTATGGCTTAATCTAACTAAAGTAGCAATTCTCCTTTCTTTTTCAGTTAATTCAGGGTATAGGTTAGATAAGTTATGATTAAATGAATTTGTAGTTTCATCAATTTCTGAATATAACTGTACTTTTTCTTTATTTTGACTGATATCATCATTAATAAATACAATTACATCATTTATCTGGGAAGCAGTTGTTTTGTTAATTATTGGTAATTTTTTCACTTTTTGTTTGATATGCTCTAATAATTCATTTTTTTCAGAAATATGAATAGCAAAATCTGTTATTTGTTGGTTTTTGTATTCAATTTCTTTATCCAAATTTTCTTGTTTGGCAGCCATTAAATCTTTTTTAGTAGCCCACATTTTTTTTCTAGTATTGCTTAATTTATTTTGTCTTAAAATTGTTACTGTTAAAAATATAATTAACAAAGTTGCTAGAGTAAATATAAATGCATTTCTGTTTTTTGTAGCTTTTTCTTTTTCTTGCGACAGCAATAAATCTGCTTCTTTACTTTTTAAATCTGCTTGAATTTTTATATAATCAAATTCTGCTTTTAATACTTCTGTTTTGTTGTATTGCTGTAAGCTAATAATACTATCTTTTATTTCTTGATATTTACTAGAGTAAAATTCAGCTTTTTTAATGTCAATTGTAGTATAAATATTTGATAAACTTTTATATACACGTTTCTTGATTTCAATAGTTTCAGTTTTGTCAAGTAAAAGCAAAGCCTCGTTTAAGTAAGAAATTGCTTGTGAGGTATTAGTATGTTTTTGAGCAACTTCTGATTTTACTAAAAGGTTATCTATCATGATAGATTGAGAATTATTTTTGGCATAACTCATTGATTTGTTAATATTAATCAATCCAAGGTCAATTTTATTTTCTGCAATAAAGCTCTTTCCTAAATATAGATGACTATCTGCAAGTACACCATCGTTATGTGTTTCTTTAGCCATTTGAATTGACTTGAGTAGCATTTCTCTGGATTTTATATAATCCTTTAATTGATAATATGAAATCCCTATATTATTATAAAGAGTTGCATTAGTTCCTATGTCTTTGTTTTTTTTACTAATACTTAATGCTAATTCATAATACTCTAAAGCTTTCACTTCATTGTTTTGTTTACTATGAATTATGCCTATTAAATTATAGGTGTTACATTTCCCATATTCATCATTCATTTCATTTTCTAAAACTAAAGCTTTCTTTAGATTTTGAATAGCAATAGAGTTATTCTCAATTTCTGAATTGATAAAACCTAATAAATTATAGGCATCAATTTTATTATAATTAGCTAAGCTATCATTGTTTTTTGGTAAGTAGTTTAAGCTCTTTAAAACATAATTACTAGCATCTCCATAATTATTAATTTCAGCATAGTTTTGAGCTAATACAAGGTAGGTGTTTTGAATTTGCATCCTTTTAGAAGGATGATTATTAATACTTTTTAATAGTGTAATTGTTTTTTTTAAATAAATGATTCCTTTATTAAAATTTCCATTTAAGATATTGATAATAGCGTTTCCTTTATTAGATAAAGCTAAATGAAATGTATCTTTTTCTTTTAGAGCTAATGCTTGTACTTCATTATTAATACGAGTTAGTTTTTCTAGGTCATTATTAACAAGATGTAGGTTTATTAATTTCCCTAAATTGTTTAGCTTTTCAGTAGAAGTTAAAATTTGATTATCAAGGATTAAATTAATACTGTCAATAGATTTAGTAGCCTTTTCTTTTTTTGACTGAGCGTTTGAGAAAAAGAAGAACACAAAAAATAGGTAGGTTAAGGTTGTTTTCATTGAAGGGGTTGTTGTTTTTTGTTGTAAGTTGTTGATATTCAATTGTAATATTAGAAATAAATGAGATGTTTTCAAAACGAAATGAGGTTTATGTGAGGTTTTTATATGTAAACCAATGTTAATCTAGGGTAAGTTTGGGAAAAATTTAGCATAATGCTAAGTCCATTAAAATAAACTTATTAATTATGAAGACAAATACTATTGGGGTGGTTGTGTTTTTAGTTGTATTGCTTTATCATGCAATATCCTATTCTCAAATTACAGTAAATAATGCAAATGCAAACGCAAATGCATTAAAAACGAAACTTTCTGCTAATGGAGGTTTTACAATCACCAATCAAGTCATTACAAAAGGAAATAATAAAAATCAAACAGGAGTTTTCTCTAATGGGGCTGGAGGAGGACTTTCTTTAACTACGGGGGTAATTCTAACTACTGGTAAAATATCCAAAACTACACAAGTAAGTAAAACACAAAGCGATGTTTCAGCTCAAGGAGGGACAACATATATTGATACTGATTTAGTTGCTCTAGATACACAGGCAATTAATGATGTTGTTGTGTATGAATATGATTTTACAATAAATGGAACAGAACCTAAAATATTTGGGTTAGATTATCAATTTGCTTCTGAGGAATACCCAGATTTTGTATGTTCAAGTAAAAACGATGTATTCGGTTTTTTTATTTCTGGAGGTGATTTACCTGGTGTTGCCAATTTAGCATCAGTAGGAGGGGAAAATTCAGCTGTTAATTATGTTAATAGTGGTGTAGCTGGTACTAGTGCAGAAGCAGGAACAACATGTGATTTAACGCAATCTGGTTCTTTTGTTCAAAATTATGTTTTAGATGGGGCAGGGGCCTTAAATACAGCGGTTAATGGACCTCATACAAATATTTATAATGGCTTTACAACAACACTTAGAGCTTATACGATATTAAGACCAGGTATTACTTATCATATGAAAATGGCAATCGCTGACGTTGGTGACGATATATATGATTCGGCAGTATTTGTGGCTCCAATTCGTATAGAGCCAATTCCTCCCAAGTCTGATATAGACTTTGATGGAGTTGATGATTATGTAAATACAAAACCTTTTATGGGGGATTTTACTGCAGCAACTATGATGTCCTGGTTGAAATTAGATAATGGCTATACCAGTAGAGGTGAAGTATGTGGGCAAGATAATTTTAAAATATATGTAGGGAATGATAGAAGAATTAGAGCTTTTGCTAAAACAGGATCTTCAACAGTATCTCATACATTAAAGTTAGAAGATAGTACTCCAGCTGACGGATGGTTAGGATATGTTCAAGCTAGAGTTAATGGTGGAGCATGGTTAAATTTTATGATAGATGGTTTTATGACAGATTGGTTAATGCCAGCATTCGGATCATCATCAATAGATTTAGTTATAGAAGCAGCAATTGGTGATACAATAGATATAAAATATGTTAGAAATGGTTCAACAGCAGCGGATAGAAATAAAGAAAAGTTTTCTTTAACTAGAGAGGATGGAGCGGTTTTATTAACTAAAGGTTTTAATGTAAATCACACTAATACTACTTATTCCTTTACTGTAGCTTGTCCATCATGTGATCCTGTAGTAACAAAAATTGTTACTGGACCTGTTTTGCAAAAAAACATGTGGTATAATACCACAGCAAAATTTAACGGAGTAACAGGGAGTTTATCATTATATGTAAATGGAACTGAAGTAGGAAGTACAGCTACTGGCTTAGGAAATAAATTAAATATAAAAGATGATATAAGCGATTTTGCAATAGGTAGAGATGAGAAAAATACTAACAGATATTTTAAAGGAGCAATTGATGATGTTAGAGTTTATGATAAAGCGCTTAGTTTGAGTCAACTGAGAGAGCAAATTTATCAGGAAGTAGAAAATGTTGGGGGAAAAGTATATGGTAGTATAATACCAAAAGCTATTGATAATGGAAGTTTAGATTGGTCTGATTTAAAATTATATTTTAATTTAGATTTAATTTTTGATGTAACAGTAATAGATAATTCGGCTTATTTAAAAAATGGTTTTTTGAATAATATTTTTACAGTACAAACTCAATCAGCTCCATTACCATATATAGCTGATACTAGTGGTAACTGGACAACAAATGGTACATGGGAATATGGAGATATGTGGGACATTACTAGTTTACCCAATAAGGATTGGGCTATAGTTCAGGTAACTAACAATTCAAAAGTTAGCACAACTGCTAGTCATACTCATTTAGGAACACTAGTAGATTCTGGATCAGAGTTGTCAATGGAAAACGATCAATTGCTTAATGTAACAAGTTATTTAAAACTAGATGGTCATTTAGATTTGGTAGGAGAGTCACAGTTAATTCAAACAGTAGGATCTACATTTGAACCAGCAAGTACAGGTTATTTAGAACGTGATCAACAAGGGAAATCAAATATATACAGTTACAATTTTTGGTCAAGTCCAGTTTATCCTACATCTGACATTACTAATAATTCGGATTATTCCATAACTGAAATTTTAAAAAGTGATCTTTTAAGCACAGATGTATCTCAAAATATTACGTTTGCTACATCTGGGTATAACGGATCAACATCCGGAACAACAATCACTTTAGCAGATTTTTGGATGTTTAAATTCGTAAATCAAGCCGATGTATATTCCAATTGGTATAGTGGTCATGTACGTTCAACTGGCGATATAAAAGTTGGTCAAGGATATACCATGAAAGGATCAGGAGCAGCGACACAAAATTATGTGTTTAGTGGAAAGCCAAATAATGGAGTGATACAACATACCGTTGGAGCAAACAATGTGTATTTAGTAGGGAATCCTTATTCAAGCGCCTTAGATGCTAATAAGTTTATTAATGATAATTTATCAAGTGTAGAAAACGTAGGAGATGTTATTGGTACAGGATCCGCAACAGGAGCATTATATTTTTGGGAACATTTTTCAACAAACAATACTCATGTTTTGGCTGATTATGAAGGAGGCTACGCAACGTATAATTTAGCAGGAGGAGTAATAGCGGTTCCGGACGTTGATGTATCATCAAGTGGAACAGGAAGTATTCGCCCAGGACAATATATACCTGTAGGTCAAGGATTCTTTGTACAAGGAAGTCCAACAGGAGGAACAATAGAATTTAATAATAGCCAACGTTTCTTTAAAAAAGAAGTAGCAAGTTCTCCAGGAGCTGGTGTTGATTATTCCATATTTTCAAAAACGACAGCAATAGAAGAAGCTACAGTCACTGAAAGTAATGGACTGTCTGAAATACAACGTGTGTATTTTAAATTTACAACTCCAGAAGGACCGCAACGTGAGTTATTGTTAGCAGTAAAATCAGGACTGGTAGATGGAATGAATTACGGTTATGATGCAAGACTATTAGAAGATCAAAATACAGATTGTGGATGGTTAGAAAAAACCGATGTAGAAGAAAAATTAGTCATTCAAGGAATCGGATCAATTTATGAAGGATTAGAATTGCCATTATATATAAAAGTTGGCTCAGAGGGTATTTGTAAATTTGAAGTAGGAGATTTATCAGAATTAGATTCGTCAATTGAGGTATATTTTTTAGATAAGGAATTAAATACTAGGGTTCGATTAGAAACAGGAATTCCAACAGAATTTAATTTATCATCTGGAGAATACAATGATCGTTTTTATGTAGTATTTAAAGAAGCAGAAGTGTTAGCAGTTGAAGATGTGAAAGTAACATCAGATAATTTAGTAGTGTTTTATAATGCAACTACACAGAGTATCGATATTAGTAATTCATCATTATTTACTGCAAAAAAAGTTAGTTTGTATAATGTTTTAGGCCAACAAGTTGTAAAGTCGAATAAAGATTATACTAATGTTACTGATATAACTATTCCGGTACAAGTAGCAAGTGGAACTTATTTAGTCACATTTGATTATAATAACGGAAAACAGGTAACTAAAAAAATAATAATTAAATAGAGACGATATGCTAACAGTAAGTTATATATGTATTGGTTTGAGTAGCTTATCATTGATCCTTGTGATTAGAGCAGTAATTAAGGAACATGAAAAACAGAAAATACTTAGATATTATGGGATAAGTAGGAAAAAGAATAAAGTTTAATATGCTAATCGGGTAATTACATATTAATTTAAGCAGGAAAGGTCAACTGGGGAGTTGGCCTTTTTGTTTTTTATTTAGGTTTCATATCTATAAAAATAGCGCAAGAATATAAATTCTAACAAGAGCTAATACAATATTATCATAAGTTATATAGTACTGATTCTTATGTGTTATGTTTGAAGTATAAAATTAATAATAGGTTTTTACTAGCATTATAAAGTTCGGGTTTTATAGAATATGCTGTTAATTTATTGGGTATAAAAGACTGGCTGGGGAGCTGGTCTTTTTTTTGTTAAAAATTATAATAGATCCTCAATTATCTAAAGTTGATGTTAAATTAACCTACATGTCATAAATCTTATTATTAATCACTTATTTAGGTGAGATATAATTATTGATTATATTTTTTCAACCCTTAATTTATTTATTATGAAATTAAAATTATGCTATTTTATTACCTTTATATTGCTTAGTTGTTTTGCATGGGCACAAGAAAATAATGAACCACATGTATGTTATCCTCCAACATTAAATCGTTCAATTAAAAAAGATATTGGTGTAGATAAAAGTTTAGCTCCAATGATTATGGCTGTTGGAACTGAAGCTTATACTCAAAGCATACATAATGTAATTGCTAAATGGGAAACAGGGAGTTATAGTAATTATAGAATTGGAACAGCACCAGGGCTGCAAGATATTCGTTGGGGGCAAAGTTTAAATGCAACTGCAAAATATACAGGAGGTCATAGTTATGAAGAATTAAGAATAAGTTCACTTGCACTTGGTACAGCATTCAATATAGGGGATACTTTTTATATTACTATGGATACTGGTTTAGGAACAGAATGGGTTTCTCCACCATTACAATTTCAATGGGAAAACTTAGGAGATTCAAGTAATAATATAAATATAATTGTAGAAACAAATTATGGGCTAGGAGGTATTGGACCATATACGGCAGCTGAGGAGACGAAAATGATGGCGTTTTACAATTTGGTAAATCCAATTGTAAAAGAAGTTTTTGGTCCACCTTCAAGAAATCACGATATAAATATAGTTAATGATGCTTTTGCATCTGGAGTTAATATATACTATAATGGACCTAATCAAGTAAGTTCAACGTTTAATTTAAATGCTGACGGAGATTTAGATCAACCTCGTTTAATGATTCATGAGTTAATTCATGCGTATAGGGATAATGTTGGATTGTCAAGTAATTCAGAGTGGCATTATGAACCTATATTAAATGGTTTTGAAGAAGGAATGTCTGAGGCAATTGCAATTATTGTAATGGATAAGTTTATAGGTTTGTATCCTAGCTTCTTTAGTGGAGATGAATTTAAAATTCACTGGAATCATTCTAGAGGGATGCCGTTTTCGTGGGATTATGATTTTCAAAATAATGAACAAATTCGTAATACGGATTATTTTAGTAGTGATATAGCTACAGGAAGTCATTGGTTACGTTATGGTACAGGAGCTACAGCTTTTAGAAAAATGTATATTGAAGACCCTGAAATTTTTAAAAAATTCAATATTGAGTATTATAATAGATTAAATACTGATCACACTCTAGTTCCTAATAGAGATGTAGTAGTAGATATTTTTGAAGCAGTAACCACTGAAATAGAAAGGACACCTGTTAGAGATTGGATTAATGCTCAAAAAATACTAGACTGTGAAACTGATATAGAGAAGAAGGTTTTTATGCTAACTTTCACTAATCTTAGTTGGGCTTCATTTACTCAAGATAATAGAATGTTTTTCATGGAGACTCATCAAAATGGTTTAGAATGGAAATGGACATCATCAGATCAAGCTGGTGTAATTGAAATAGATGAATCTGCTGCAAGTGCTGAAAAATGGGCTTGGACACATCAATTAAATAATACACCAGGAGAATTTAAAACCATACAAGATTGGGATAATGTTCAATATGGAGCTAGTAAACCAATAGTTAATGATTATCATGGTTTATATGATGGAACAAATCTTTCGGGACCTTATCAAGGAGCAAATCCGTATAATTCATTTGATGGTTTAACATTTGATTCTTCAGGACCTTTTACACGTGATTTAATGCAAAATCAAACCTATTCAGTAGGTTCAGAAGTTGGAAAAAGAGCTTTGGCTATAGGAAGCCAACAAATGTATACATCAACTTCAGATGGCACTAGTTTTTGGCCAACAGGAATTATACCAGATAGAAAAATTACAGACTTAAATCAATCAGGATTATATCGCTGGGAGTTAGACTTTAATGATTCGCAAGGGCCAACAGTAAGTAATTCTTATTTCAGGCTTTTAGGAGATGATTTTATAGATATTGAAGGTGTTTTTGGAGGGATTTATAGTGATACAAAAGATCTTATTGAAGGAAAATTGATAATAGAACATGAAAATCATGGAGAAGAAGCAGATGTAGTTATCACAAATAACTCTTTCAAGTCGCTACGTACTTGGACGTCAATTCCAGAAATAGATGTAAATAGACAAGGAGGAAGACCAGATAGACAATTTTCAGAGCCAGGAAAAACACACACAATATACATTAGTAATGATTGTACTGAGCGTAAAATTGACTTTAGAACTATTGGTTATGGAGACGGTTTAGATGGAGTACAAATGTTATTGTATAAGCTTGATGATTTTGATGATATTATATTTACTGAATCAGTAAATCTATCTTTATGTCCAGGTGATGAAGCTAATTTTTCAGTAGCTAATAATTTCCCTGATATTTTGAACGATGATTCACGTATAACTTATGAATGGTTAGATCCGTCAGGAAATGTAGTTTCTTCAACGAAAGAGTTTAATATTATATCTGTAGCTAATGAAAATGGTGGTACATATACTCTTTTAATAGATTTCTTTGGGTGTCAAATTAGTAAGACTGTTGCATTAAATGTAGAAAATTGTTCTCCAGATCCTGACCCAAATTCTGGTTCAAATTCGAATAATATTGGAGATGTACTTCCAGCGGATACATTAACACCAAATGGGGATAATGAAAATGACTTTTGGAATATTGAAAATTTAGAATATCAAGCAAGTAATATTATAAAAGTATTTAACCGTCATGGAGTAAAAGTATTTGGTGCTTCAAATTATGTGAACAACACTTGGGCAGGAGAATCTACTGAAGGAGGAAGCGGAAAATTACCTGCTGGATCTTATTACTATGTAGTAGAATATACTTCAACTCAAGGAGAGGCAAAAGTTGTTAAAGGTTGGATGTATATCAACTATTAATATATCATTAAAAAAAATATAAGCTTACTAAGTAGAATTACTTAGTAAGCTTAATAAAAAGAAAATATAGATGAAAAAAATATATAAACTAGCAGGTGTTTTTGCTTTGTTGTTTTCAGTAAGTTCGGTAGCACAACAAACTCCAGAATATACATTTTGGCGTCAAA
>Ga0209291_1004263_pt1 | contig 9994 bp, 8 predicted proteins | sample GOMGulsemesocosm_FD_184633 | JGI IMG/M metagenome (GOLD analysis project Ga0209291, IMG submission 184633) | Methane-oxidizing microbial communities from mesocosms in the Gulf of Mexico - GOM9B Gulf of Mexico (SPAdes) (version 2) | ecosystem: Environmental > Aquatic > Marine > Cold seeps | place... | reverse complement strand
ATTTCCTATATTGAAGGTGTTTTATATCATTCCAAAATTCATTAGAGATATTTTTTATACCTACATTGCTAAAAGAAGACATAAAATTAGCAACAGTTTTTGTGTTTTACCAACAGAGGAAGAAAAAAGATTGTTTCTATTTTAATTCTAAATTAATAAAAGTAAGTTAACTCTTATTTATTTTGATAACCCAATTCAATAAACTGCATTACAAATGCTATATCTATGATACAATTTGAATAACACACTCATTATACCATATTAAATGAGCACGAGCGGGGAAACAACTGTTGAGTTTTTAAATTATCTAATAATTTTATAGACTTTAAACTTATCAGACCCTTTCAATTCTGCAAATAATAATTGATAATCATCATAATTTATAACATAAAAATGGGGTAATCCATCTAAAGAAAAAGCAAAATCAAACGCATTAGGTTTATAGCCTTCTGGTAATTCACCAGTATAACCTTTGAAATCAAAATTAGTAAGAATAAAAGATCCAGTTAAATTACCTATATATGATGAAAAATCAAAATACACATTAGAGACTCTTGATAAATTATAATCTTTGTCAAAAGTTAAAATACCAGCTGTATAATTTGAATTTGGATAAACTTTGAGTTTAACAAATATATTTACACTTTCGTTAATTGGATCCTCAATTATATCTATCACTTCAAGTCTATCCTGTTTCTTGGGTTTCCGATTAAACAAAAGTTTAATTTGGGGTAGAATTTCCACGTTATTTACTTTAATGCTTTTATACCCAAAATCTTTGTTTTTTTTCTGTATTCTATTTAGTTCTATATCGTTTAGCAATACCGTATATTTTTTTTCGTTATAATTTAATGATTTTGTATAAAAATCATCATTATTCAACTTTTGATGACTTCCTTTATCAATTATTGTATCACTTACAATTTCTAAATCTGTATTTAACCCTATTATTCTTTGAATTAAGAAGTGTTTATATTCATAATTCTTTTTAACTTCATAACTAGACGACTCATAATAATAAGCGGTATAATATAATTTACCACCTTCTGATTTTACATAATTCCAATCTAAATTAACATTTGAATTTTCTGCTGACAAAGGAAGTAATAAAACTTTTTCAACTTCATAATTTGAACCGTATAAACTTGATATTCTTATATGACTTTCAGATGTAGGAGTTTTTGGAGTAGTAGTTTTTTCAGTTATAACAACTCGATCATTTATAGTTTCAATATTTGTAATTTTCGATAAACCTGAATCTTTGTTTAATTTTATTCTTTTTATATTTCTATCAAAATCAATTACAATTATTACTGACAGCCATGAATCTTCTACAGGGTCTTTAATTATTTGAGATACGTAAATATTTTCATCATCAGAAACAATATTAATGGCTTCTAAAAAAATCATATTATATCCATTAATATCGAATAATTCGTCAATATTGATATCCCATATACTATTGAAATCTTCATCAAATAATTGGAATTTATAACCATCTGAACGCAATACTTTATTAGTTAAAACTTTATAATATGCCCCTGTATTATTGTTATTTTTCATTATAGTCTTCTCAAATTCTATATTTTGAGAAGACGTAATTTTGCTAAAAAAAAATGATGGAACTAGTAAAAGAATATAAATTATAATTTTCATGATTATTTATCCGAATTATTGCCAATTGCCAATATACAAAAAAAGCGTGCAACCAAAGTTAGCACGCTTTCAAATAATTTTCTTTAAAATTAATACTTAATTCTAAACTCCACTCTTTCGTTTTTAATTCTACCCTCTTCTGTTGCATTATCGGCAATTGCTTTAGCACTCCCATACCCTTTTGAAAAAATTCTTGAAGCCTCAATTTCTTTACTTTCAATATACGCTTTTATGGCAGCTGCTCTTTCATTAGATAATTTTAAATTAAACTCTTCTCCACCAGTATTGTTTGTATGACCAGCAATATCCAATTTTAAATCCTTATTAGTATTCAGTAATTCAACAATCTTATCTAATACAGCAAATGACTCTTTTTTAATTACAGAAGAACCCATATTAAAAATTAAACCTTTTTGTGCGTTTTGCAGTATTACCATGTGCTCAAAATACTGTTCTGGACATCCATCATTTGGACCTGAAATAGTAGGACATTTATCACTTTTATCCTTTACACCATCACCATCCAAATCAGTTCCAGAGATAAAGTTATAGCTAAACCCAATTGAATTATACAGGAACGAATCATCCCATTGTGTATCATCACTAATTACACCATCTAATTCATCCGTAATTGCATAGTTATAATGTGTTTCTAAAGAAATGGACATTTTAGGCGTTAAATTTAACTTTAATCCAGCTCCCATTGGAATATTGAAATAAGCTAATGGTTGCTCCTCTACTTCTGTTACTTTGTTTGTGTACATTGAAAGGGCATCACCTGCTCCAATAAAAATATAAGGTGCAATTATTGATGTTTCTTTTAAAAGATACCCATTATTAAATTTATAATCTAACAACATATTAATATCAAACAGTCTATTTTCAAAACTATAAATCCCATTAGAACCATCAATTGTACCTACCCTAAAGTTTCCTCTCAAGTTAAATGAAGGTGTTACATATTTTGCCACATTTACTCCAAAAGATGGATGGATACCTGTACCAAAAGAAAAAAATTCTTGCACAACTTCACCAGAATATTCAATAGTTCCTAATTGTAAACCAACTGAAAAGTTTTCTGTTTTATTTTGGGCTATTACATTTGTCACAAATTGTGATACAATTACAATAGCTATTAATACTTTATGTTTCATTATAAAATTTAGTTATTGATTAAAGAAAGTTATATGTTACTCCCATACTTAACACATTTTTGATTTGAGCTGTAGGTTTGACTGAAGTTGTACCATCAGTATTAAGTACTTTAATCTCAATGTCATCATCATACAATAAATTTAATGCCCAAGAAGCAGATAACCACTTGTTTACTTTAAAGCTAAATAATGTTTCTAAATTGATATCTATTCTTCCAAAGTTGTTTAGGTAGTTTGAGAATAATTCTAACCTCCCCTTAAATGTAACGTTTTCCATCACTTTATCAGAGTATAAAAATTTAACAAAGGCTCCCATTTCTTTTCTAAAACCAAATTTACCTGCTGCATTTAAATCGGTCTCTATATCAATACCAAATGCACCTGAATTTGCTAAAGTAAAATCATTTACAAAGGTAAATTTAGCAGCTAAAGGTGAAACTAATATTTGTAACTTATCATTTGGCTTATACTCTGTACCTAATGCCACTGTTAAATAGCCTGGCGCCATAAATTTAGAGGTAAAAATAGAATCTGCGTCATACCCTAAATCAAACTGAGACTTAAAATCTACCAATAAAGCGATATTCCATTTTTTTGACATTTTATAACCAAATTTAGAATACAGATTAATAACATCATCAGTCTTAGCCCAATCAGTTCTCAAGATTCTGTTTTGACCATACCCCAAATGCATACCGTTATTCCAAGATAAATTCTTCTTTTTATAATTGGCCTCAGCATCAAACAATGCAATCCAAGAGATTGTGTTTTGACCACCTGCATTCCAATTTTTAAAAGAGGCATGCGTCCCAGACAAAGAAGTAACAGCTTTATATTTCCATAATTTAGTCGTCTTTTCCTGCGCTTGCGTATTCACAGTTAAAAAACTAACAACCAATAATGTAACTAACCTTTTCATTGTATATGTTTTTTTATAGCCCACAAATATATACACAATGCGTTAAAAAAAGTTAAGTGATATATAAAAATATATTAACTGTGTGTTTTTAATAAATGATCTACCACTCGAAAAGAATTGGCATAAATTGTCCAAGTATGAGGAACTGACCCACCAGTTGGCATAAAACTGCCATCTGTCACATATAAATTATTACTTGAGTGCACTTTACAATTCTTATCTAAAACAGAAGTACTAGGGTTTTCCCCGAACCTACACCCACCTACAACAAGGTTTGGTGAAGGTTCTCCACTTATACCTGTAGAAATATTCTTAGCACCAATTCTCTCAAGAATCCGTTCCCCTTTTACTGCTAAATATTTGGCAATTTTAATATCATGTGGATGATAACCCACTCTAACTTTGGCTACTAAATCACCCCATTTATCAACTTCTTTATCATCTAATTCAACATAACAATCATCAGTTGGCAACCAATCATTAAAAATTTCAAATTTAATTTTTCGCTGTTTCGTAAAATAGGAGTGTATGTTTTTTTTTAGCTCCGATCCGTACACTAAACGTGTTCCTTTCCATTTCTGTCTGGCTAATTTAGGTATTGCATTTGTATGTTCAAATAAAAAATCAATAGTTCCACCTTTTAATTTAGTATCAGAATCTTCTTCTTTTATTTCATACCATTCTTGAATTGCCCGATTGACAAAACTTCCAGGCTCTTTTATTTTTTTCGCATCTTCTTTTGAAAAATCCTCAAAATATAAATTTCCACCACCAATTCCACCAGCAGAAAACACAAGATTTTTACCTACCAAATTATTTTCATTACCCAATCCGTTTGGTGCATCCCTATTTTTACTATTTAGCAACAATCTTGACGTTTCAATAGCTTGACAAGCTACAACAAATGTACTTGCTTCAACAAAGCATTTTTCTCCATTCAAATGGTAGTTTGCTTTAACCACATTATTTTGCCCATCCGTTTCTAAATGAAAAACTTTAGCATTTGGAATAATCGTGCAATCGTATTTTAAGGCTTCATTTAGTAATGCAACTCTGCTGCTTCCCTTTGCATCTGAAGAGCAACCATAACTTCCACAATAATTTGAATTGTAACATGCAGATCGATCGTCTTTAGTTTTAGATAGTATTCCTCTTGCACCATTAACCATTTGGTAACCCTCCTCTACTCCTGCTTTGTCAATCCACTCAGAAATTACGTTTGTTTTTAATGGTGGATAAGGGTAGTTAGGTGTAGACCTAGGCTCTAATGTAGAATGTTGTCGCACTTCACCTGAAATACCAATTACTGACTCAACTTTTGTGTAATACGGTTCTAAGTCGTCATAAGAAATTGGCCAATCTACAATATTAGCACCTTTAATAGGACCATATTCGGACAATAATCTAAAATCATTTGGTTTTAATCTATGAAAATAGGCACTCATAAAATTTGATGAACCTCCGACACAACTTCCATTCCAATAGTTTTTATTCGTGTCTCTAGTCGCTAAAGGTTGCCATTCACCATCACTTGTTTGACTTTCAATCACATGAAACTCATCCACTTTACTCGGTGTGTAAACATCACGTCTACAGGAGACTAATTCATCTTTTGAAAAATTTTCTGTCTTAATCCAAGGTCCTTTTTCAAGTACTAATACGCTAAAACCAGCTTTAGCCATTTCTAATATAATTGGTCCAGCACCGGCTCCACTACCAACTATACAATAATCGTATTTTTTAGTTTGCATTAATCGTATTAAAAATATTAATATATGAATTATCTTTATCTGGTCTAGGGTTACCAGGTTTATGTTCTAGCCATTGCCATCCTATTTCACTCGTATTAACATTATATATAGGATCCATAGCTAAGGCTTCAAAAATAAGTGTTAAGATCATTGACAACCAACCAGCTCCCCAATTTTTATCCGCTATAAAGGCAACTAATTCTTCAATTTCTATTTGAGTTAGATCTGAAAAGGTCCTACCATAATTCTCTTGTGCTGTTTCCTCTACCCAACCTATCCCTTTGGTTATATACCTGATAGATTCTTTATCTTTTCTTTCATCAGTCAACACCCATAGCAAATGCGAATAGGCGTTAATATCAACCACTGAAGGCCCATTTCCATCATCAGGGAATAATATGTCTTGTATTTTTTGAATAATTTCAGACTCTAAAGCAGTAACATATTTATTTGCCTCATATAGTTTAGGTTTTTTAGTTACGCAAGACGATATGACTGCAATTTGGCTTAAAACAGCAGTTATAGATACTGTTTTAACAAACCGCCTACGGTTTAATTCCCATTTTTCAATATTAGAAAATAGATCCTTACTCTCCTTATCTTTCTTAACACGTTTGTCTATCATCACTTTTCAAAATTACATATCTATTTACATAAAAAAACCCTTTTCATTGAATGAAAAGGGTTTAATAGTTATGATGTATACATCAAAATATTTTTTTAGTGCTCGTGTCCGTCACCTTCAACATGCTCATGAACTTCTTCAGCAGCATCTGCAGTTTCTTCAATAATTTCAGTAACTTCTTCAGCCGCTTCTTCCATTACATCTTCAATTCCATCAAACATATCGTTCACCATTGCTTCAGCTTCAGCTTGTGCAGCAGCCTCTTCTTCTGGAGTAGGACCTCCACATGAAACCATAGCCATAGTTGATGCAGCTACTAATACTAATCCTAATTTTCTTAAATTTGATAATGTCATTTTCATAATTTTGTAGTTTAATTTAGTTTTTTCAGTTTCAAATATAACTGATATAATATTAAATTCCAATTTTTTATTTAACTAAACTATCAATAATTGTTTTAAGCGGTAGAATTTTTTTTGTGTTTTCAATTGCAGTACCTGCAACCCAAACTGTCTTATAAGTTGCTCCAAAAGCTGCTTTCTCAACCGACTTCATCCCTTTAACAAAGGTGAACATCTTTACCCACTTTTTCAATTTCTTATTTTTACTTAATATTCGTTCTAGCCAGCTTTGCTTTGTTCCAATTTTAGCTACATAAGGTGTATTAATAACGGTACATGGTGTACCTGAAATCTTAGTACTCATCACAATATCTTTTGCTCCATAGTTTACACAAGCTTCTTTATACTCTTTTGAAACTTGAGACTCTTCACTTGCGATAAAGATACTACCAACAGATACCCCACTCGCTCCAAGGGCTAACATAGCTTCCATCTCTGCTTTATTTCCAACTCCTCCTGCGGATATAACAGGAATAGAACAATTGGCAACTAACAATGGAATTAATTCTTCTGGCCCCATATTTCCTTTGTGACCACCTGCTCTATTATTTACAGCAACCACTGCATCCGCTCCAAGCTCCTCTACTTTTTTTGCAAACTTTAAATCAGTCACATCACACAGTACTTTAATTCCTTTTGGTTTACATGCTTCAATTACGGCCTTTGGAGATCCTAAGGAAGTCAAAATAAAATCTACTCCCAATTCTACACTTGTTTTTAATTGTTGGTGAACTTTAGGGTTAGATTTATTTACAATTAAGTTAATCCCTATTGGACCATTACAATTGGCTTTCATCTCTTTAATTGCTACTCTAAAATCAGCATCAGTCCTAAAGTTAAGTGCAGGAATTGCACCTGCAATACCATTATTACATGCCTCAATTACCATTTTTGAATTTGACACTAAAAACATTGGTGCCATAATAATAGGATACTCAATATTTAATAATTTTGTAAGTGAGTTCATAATTAGTCTAAAATTATTTTTTTTGTTGTACTCATTCCATTTTGAGTAAGTGTTATCATATAAATACCAGATGATAAATTGGAAAGATTAATCTGTTTGTGATTAGAATTAAGTTTATCGGCATAAACCAATTTACCATAAAAATCACTTACAACAATTTCTGTATTTGAATGAGTAGCATCAGCTATTAAGGTGAAATTTCCATTTGACGGATTGGGATAAATTGTAAAATTCAGTTTCAATTCCTGTAAACTAACATCTGAAACAGATGCTGATTTATATAGACCTAACCCACCTCTTTTATTACCCAAGAGCATTACCAATTTGTTATCGTTAGTAATAGCATCAATTGCGGGAGCAGACTGGTTTCCAATATTTATATTATCTGTATTAGTACTTACCAAATTAAAACTTAATTCTAAATTATCTTCAATATCATCATAATAATATAAATTTCCTTCTTTAGATCCTACTACCAATTGATACTCCCCATCTACATCAATAAACACTGGAATCGCTCTACCTTCTACAAACCCAACTTCTGTAACATTTACCTCTCCTAAGAAGTCTGTATACAATTTAAATTCATAAGTAGTTGGTGTTCCAATATTCTTGTAGAAATTCAACTTTCCATTGCGCTTACCTAATACTAAATCCATATCACCATCCCTATCAATATCAACTAACTGTGGAATTGGATAAACACCATCAATTATTAATGTTCCATCCGTTTCCTCTAGAATTGAGTACGTATTAAAAATTGCATTATTTCCAGCTCCACCAGTGTTAAAAAACAAATAGTTATAACCTGAATACTCCCCTAAAATCATATCCTCATCACCATCTCCATCCAAATCTCCAAAAGTGGGATAAAAATTTAACCCCGTACTTATTCCTAATAGTGATATATCTTGATAATCGTCAGTAACAAATGTAAACTCAGGAGTAGTTTCAGTTCCTGTGTTTTCATAATAGGCTATTTTTGATATTTGATTTCCCGAATTTGCATCATATTTACCCTGAATAGATATTAGGACATCTTTTAATCCATCCCCATTATGATCAAAAAACACAGGATAACTTCCTGAACCAAACTCAATCATGTTTTCTTGTAAAAAATCATTTTGTTCATAATTGAATGTCGGAAAATTATCTGGGCCAGAATTTGAATAATACACTACACTTTTTTCGTTTTCCGAACCAATTGTTGACGCAGGAGACACTAGTAAATCTCTATTTCCGTCATTATTTATATCCACATGATAACCAGCGGGAAACACTGGCAAATCTACAGGGATTGTGTTAGAAGGGAAGGCATTATCTTGACTAATCATTGCGGAATTTTGATTAGGAGCCGTTCCTCCATTCATTAATAACGTCATTGTATTATATGAAATATCACCTAAAACTAAGTCCATTACTCCATTCGCATTCATATCTAAAGCTAAAACTGTTGAACCTGCATGTCTATCTTGACTTTCTCCATGAAGCTCCATATATGGTGTTCCAACTTGGCCAGGACAAGGCTCATTTAACAATATGGCATTGGTAGATGCTGATTCTTTAAATAATCCCCAACAAATATTACCTGTATCAAATTCTAATGAATCACAAACACCATAGGTCTCAACACTCATATTACGTTGATATTCTACAGATGAACCACCAACACCAAACGCCAAGATATCTAAATCTCCGTCATTATCAATATCTAAGATAGCAGGCACATCTACTGAACTCACATACATGAATACATTATTTCCGTATATATTTGTTTTTAAAATTGACTTTGCCAACTCAAATTGCAAACCTAAAGTAGAATTCCCTGTGTTTTTATACACTCTAACACCACCAATAGTATACGTAAAAATATCCTTATCACCATCACAGTCATAATCCGCTAATAAGGTCCAGTTTGACATTTCCGGAAAAAGAGTTTCATATTCTGGAGCATATTCATAATCAACTACACCTGTTGCTCCGTTCTGAATAAATGTCAACACTTTATGACACGTTCTATCGAAAATAAATAAATCTTCTACACCATCAAAGTTTAAATCGATATTAGAAAACTGTCCGTAATCAATTCCACCCGCCCAAGGGTATTTTTGTGTAATTGAATTTTTAATGACGTCAACTGTATCAATTCGTTCAAAACCGAATTGTGCGTTGGCATTAATACTTGAAACTAAAAATAATACTACTAAAATCCTCATAAACCCAAATTTACGAAAAAATTATGGGATAGTTTTGTATAATTAATCAATGTCTATTTAATCTTGATATTGTTTACTTAAATCATGCGCATAAAAGTCTTTAGTTAAAGCAATATACTCTCTTGAATATTTACCATTTATTAAAGTAATGATGATTTGACTTTCATTAATTTCTTCTACCTCTTGACATGTATAACAAATGATTGCTCTTATCGGTTTTTTATTCTCCTTATTCACTGTAATAATGCGTTCAGGAAACAAGCCGTTCTCCCTAGCAAGACCTAAATGAATCTTTAATAAATCAT
>Ga0209291_1004262_pt1 | contig 9994 bp, 10 predicted proteins | sample GOMGulsemesocosm_FD_184633 | JGI IMG/M metagenome (GOLD analysis project Ga0209291, IMG submission 184633) | Methane-oxidizing microbial communities from mesocosms in the Gulf of Mexico - GOM9B Gulf of Mexico (SPAdes) (version 2) | ecosystem: Environmental > Aquatic > Marine > Cold seeps | place... | reverse complement strand
GGCGGATGTGGCCCAAGGTGTTATCTGCGGATTAGGGATTGCAGGCTATAAATACGGATTAGATTTTGCGCTTAGAAAGTTTAAAGTTTAAATACCTAATAAATTCGAACAGATCAGCACTTTGCTGTTCTAAAACTACAATAATTTGCTTACAGAGATAAAAACATGGACATTCGTAAAGTTAAAAAGCTCATTGAACTACTTGAAGAATCAGACATTAATGAGATAGAAATAAAAGAAGGTGAAGAATCTGTACGTATCAGCCGCGGAGCAGTAGCGACAACTGTTATGGCTGCGCCTGTCGCTGCCGCTCCTGCGCCAGTTGCAGCAGCACCAGCCGCTGTTGCCGTAGTAGCACCTAGCGCACCCGCTAATGCAGTACTTTCGCCAATGGTGGGTACTTTTTATCGCTCACCTTCGCCAAGCGCACCTAAGTTCGTTGAAGTTGGCCAGAGCGTTAAAGTAGGCGACGCTATCTGTATCGTTGAAGCGATGAAAATGATGAATCAAATCGAAGCTGATCGCGCGGGTGTTGTACAAGCTATTTTAGTTGAAGATGGACAGCCTGTTGAGTTTGATCAGCCGCTTGTCACTATCGTATAACAACAAGGATTTACCCTTATGTTAGATAAAGTAGTTATTGCCAACCGAGGCGAAATTGCGCTTAGAATTTTAAGAGCATGTAAAGAGCTTGGTATTAAAACAGTCGCTATCCACTCAAGTGCGGATCGCGACTTGATGCATGTACGCCAAGCTGATGAGGCTGTCTGTATTGGCCCTGCATCATCATTACAAAGCTATTTGAACATCCCAGCTATTATCAGTGCTGCTGAAGTCACCGACGCCACTGGCATCCACCCAGGTTACGGTTTCCTAGCTGAAAACGCTGATTTTGCTGAACAAGTAGAAAAATCAGGCTTTACATTTATTGGACCAAAAGCTGAAACAATTCGCCTTATGGGTGACAAAGTTTCTGCAATCCAAGCGATGATTAAATCAGGTGTACCTACAGTACCCGGCTCTGACGGCGCCCTACCGGATAATCCGGATAAAATCCGCGCGATCGCTAAGAAAATCGGCTACCCGGTTATCATCAAAGCAGCATCAGGTGGCGGCGGGCGTGGAATGCGTGTTGTACATTCAGAAGCAGCTATCATCAATGCTGTACACGTCACCCAAGGTGAAGCGGGTATCGCATTTGGCGATGAAACAGTATACATGGAGAAGTTCCTAGAGAACCCTCGCCACGTTGAAGTCCAAGTGCTTTCAGATGGCCAAGGTAACGCTATTCACCTTTTCGATCGCGATTGTTCAATGCAACGCCGCCATCAAAAAGTAGTCGAAGAAGCGCCTGCCCCAGGCATCGACCCTGTTGCTCGCGAAGCAGTTTTCAAAGCTTGTGTTGATGCATGTGTAGAGATCAACTATAGCGGCGCTGGGACATTCGAGTTTCTTTATGAAAACGGCCGTTTCTTCTTCATCGAAATGAATACTCGTGTACAAGTTGAACACCCTGTATCAGAAATGGTAACAGGCGTTGACATTGTAAAAGAGCAGCTACGTATCGCATCAGGTATGAAGCTATCGATCACACAGGATCAGATCGTTGAAAAAGGCCACTCTTTCGAGTGCAGAATTAACGCAGAAGACGCCAAAACCTTTATGCCAAGCCCTGGAAAGGTAAACCATTTCCACATCCCAGGCGGCAACGGCGTACGCGTTGATTCACACCTATATGCAGGCTACGTAGTCCCGCCTCATTACGACTCTCTCGTTGCTAAGTTAATCACTTACGGCGAAGATCGCGCTACAGCACTACGCAGAATGCAAATCGCGCTTGATGAAATGGTAGTAGACGGTATTAAAACCAACATAGCACTACACCAAGAAATCATGGCCGATGGCAACTTCCAACAAGGTGGCGTAAATATCCATTACTTGGAAAAGAAATTGGGTATGTAAAAATAAAGGGCGCTATAAGCGCCTTTTTTATTTATTAAGAAAAATATGAGTTTTAATTTGTATAAAAGGATTTTTGATATGGGCGAAACATCAGAAAAGAACAATGGCCATAATAATGATGAAATTAATTTATTTGAACTTTTTGAGGCTTTATGGCAAGGCAAAGTATTAATTTTAATCATCACTTTAATCACCTTGAGCATCGGGCTACTTTATAATTTCTCTAGAGTGATACCTACCCCTGTGTATAAAGTTTCAACACAAGCCCTACAGAAAAACAATATAAGTACTTCTATCATACTATCAAAGTTATGGATCACCTCCCCTGAAGCGGACCTAGCTTATTTTTCAACGCAAGGTATGGAAAAATACAGTTTAGGTAGTAACCCATACTCGCCTAATGCTTTATTTATCCGAGCATTACAAAAAGCTAACTCTTTAGAAGAAAAATCACTATATTTAAAAGAAAAAATAGTTAAATTGAATTTAAATATCACTTTTCCTAAGAAGATATCTGATACTTTCGAAATTTCAACGACTACTAAAAATCTATCAGAAGTTGAAAATCTTAAACTTAAAACGAAAGAATACATAAAATGGTCTCAAAAAAGGTTCGAACAAAGTTTATTGGAGGAAGCGAATTTGCTTAATAATAATTTTCAAGAAAGTAGCCTTTCAGCACCTTTTTATATATCGGAGATCGATATAGTTGTTATAGATAGATCCAAAACAAATTTGGTTATTATACTTTCAACATTGCTTGGTTTACTTATGGGCACTGCAGCAGTGTTACTAAAAATTTCGATTCAAGCACGGCATAACTAATCTTTCAACTCTGCAAGAACTCCAAGCGGCTGAAACATCTTATTTGCTTGGTTTCATTTTTACGACATTCCCTACTCCAGAAGTAATACCACTATCCTTCATAAGATCAGACATAAGATTTAACAGGGAAAATCTAGTTGGCGCTTCTGTCAAGGTATTGCGTACCGCTTCTAAATCAAATCTAGAACATGCTAAATCTGGTGCTACAAAAGTATCTTGCAATTCACCCCAAGGCAGCATCACTTAATACGCTCTTATTATACTTTCATGAGAGGTAACTGGTGGAATGGGCGCTCACCTTTAACGGCGTCGGTGGTAATCCTTACCGAAAATAACATTGCTTAAAAGTAGATTTTTCTCATAATATAAGGTCGCTGTAGGAATCATCATTACTGATCACCCCCGCACAGATCCTCCGAGCTCGACAGCTAGAAGGGTAAGCTACTGATTTATATAGCGTGATATCAAAACCGCTACACTACAAAGTGCTTAAATCATAAGTCGACGTAGGCTTCTTTATGTCCAGTGCGTTATATATCTCCAGTTGTTCTACTGTAAGCGGTATTAAAACCAACATAGCACTACACCAAGAGATCATGGCCGATGGGAATTTTCAACAAGGTGGTGTAAATATCCACTACTTGGAAAAGAAATTGGGTATGTAATGTAAAGGGCGCTATTAAGCGCCCTTTTTATTATCTTAAGATAATGCCTAAGCTTTAAACTGTATATAAAGGACCCCGGTATGAATAAAACATCAGTAAAGACCAGCAGCCTTAATGATAATGACGAAATTGATTTAATTGAACTTTTCGTTACGTTATGGAATAGCAAAGTATTAATTATATGGATCACTATAGCTACCTTGAGCATCGGGCTACTTTATAATTTTACTAGAGCAAGACCTAGCCCTGTGGATAAAGTTTCAACACAAGCCCACCAAAAAAACGATTTAACAACATCAATCATATTATCAAAATTATGGGCAATTTCTACAGAGAAAGTTTCACCATACTTTTCAACTAAAGGGATGGCCAAATACCGGTTAGGAAATAACCCGTACTCCACCAATGCTTTATTTATACGTGCATTAGAACAAATTAATTCTCTCGAAGAAAAATCGTCTTATTTAAAAGAGACTAAAATGGGATTGAATTTTAATATTAACTATCCTGCAAAGATTTCTGATACATTCGAAATATCAACAACAACTAAAAACGAAACTGAAGTTAAAAACATAAAAATATCAAACGAAAAAATACATAGAGCGGTCTCTAAAAAGATTCAATCAAAGCTTATTCATGGAAGCAAAATTGCTTAATAGAAACTTCCAAGTTAGCAATTTGTCAGCTTCTTTTCATATATCGGAAATGAAAGACAGTTTAATTGTTATTGATAAACCTAAAACAAAATCTATTATTATAGCTTCAATAGTACTAGGTTTAATTATTGGCACTATCACGGTACTAATAAGAAAATTGATTAAAACTCGTTATCGTTAACTTCAACCACTCGTAAAATGCCAAACAGCCAATGAAATTTTAGCTTCCTGGCTTCACTTCAACAACATTGCCTACACATGAAGTAACGACCATTACACATAAATTTCGCCGGGACAAAGCCTATTGGCGTTTCTGCTAAAGCATTACGAATAGGCTACAAATCAAATCAAGAGCATCTAAAATAACTTTTAATTCACATCAAGGCAGCATCACCTCATACCCTGTCATTATACTATCACAGGAGATGACTGAAGGAATAGGCGCCCCTTTTAACGGAGCCTAAGGCAATCCTCCTGAAATAACAGTGCTCAAAGTGGAATTTTCTCGTAATATAAACGTAGAAGATTCTGCATGATAACATCAAGTTATACCGGCAGGAGAATCATGACTTTTTTAAAGCAAGCCGAGGCAGACAGCTCAGCGCCTTAATTATGCAGTCAACACGGTATGAGCTCTGTTACATTCTACGAGTGGCGTTCGAAATACAGAAGAATGGATGCTTCTTTGATTACTCGACTAAAAGGGATAGCACAACAGGTTGTTGCTTCAAAAAAATCACATTTAAACTCGTGGGCCCTTCGTTTGGTATTATCTAAACCTCCTACTATTATTAAGCGAAGTTTCTGCCAGTTAACGAGGTAATAGCAGGCCGGTTAATCAAGCTAACTGATGACGATTCGGTCTTGGTTTATGCTTTGATTATTTACGCTATATGAACTGCTTTAAGTGAAGCATAAACGTGTCTATCGTTTTTATTACGAATTAGCCCCCAGTAGGCTTTTAGAAAACATAAACCTGAGGCCTTAAGCTACGTTCATATTAAAATCAAGTTTAATAAATCGTTTATGCATGATCTTTTGCCAGATGGCCGCAAAGATCACCGGCTTATTGCGATTAATAACTTTAAGCGGGATAGTTTTGCAATAACAACCACATAAATCACTGATAGTAAACTACCACTAATAGCTACTTAGTTTCTACTTTTAACATTGGTAAAAAAAGGGGATTACCAAGGTTTGGGAATTATTAAAATTAATAACAATGTCTGTTAGCATAAATTGCAAGACAAAGAAGCTGAGCCAGTTGTTATAACAGAATTACTGTGATGAAATTGATCGTTTTCGCTTCCTATATGACTAATATCTTCATATGATGGACGCTGGGATACTGTAAGCAGTATTAAAATAAAACACTTTTGCACTGCATCCGGCTAGTTAAAAGGATAGCAAGAAAGCCCTAGGATTAATCAAACGTAAAAAAAAATTCATTTCGGTGCCGAGCTAAGGAATATGGAATTCAAGTCATTATAGCGTTGATAGGCAGAAAAATTATTTTGAAAGAGTATAGATACAAAATCGTTCTATGCAACTGTATTTAAAATATTTTTCCATCATCACTGAATTTTTTTGTTACCATGTTTTTGATATTAACTTTTTATTTGGTAATTATATAAGTCATGAGTATTAGAGGTTGTATTGAATGATTATTAACATTTCGTTTTCATTAAATAAAGGGGGTGCGGCTATAGCAGCGAGAAAATTTGTACGGTTACAAAATAGAACTAACATGAAACACAGATCTATCAATCAAGATGGCGCTGGTAAACTCCCGTATATTAAAAGATTAATCTCATACATATTTAGTAAATCACAGTACGACGATAACCCAATTAAGCACTCCTTAAATTTATTTTCTTACCCCCCTGTTTTGAAGTCTTTTTCAGAACAGAAATCCGATATTTTTCACATTCATTGGATAAATAACGATACTATTAGTATCTTCAATCTTAAAAAAATTCCTTCTGGCTCTATAATTACTTTGCATGACGAATGGTTATATTGTGGCTCAGAGCATGTATACAATATTAAGAACAGCGATTTAGATTTCATTACAGGATATAACTATTTTAAAAAAAATACTCTAGGAATTCACTGGAATTATATTATCTGGAAAGTTAAAATTAATCAGTTACAAGATCGAACTGATTTAATTTATACCGTACCTTCACGGTGGATGCTAGAGCGAGCTCAAAAAAGTATCCTACTTAAGAATTCAGATGTAAGGTTACTGCCTAATATTATTGATACAGAGACGTTTATTCCAATCTCAATGCATGATTGCTCCTTATACAGAACTTCACTAGAAATAGAAGACAAAGATATTTTATTAGTATTAGGAGCCAGTTCTACAGAAGGAAAGTCCTCGGTATTAAAAGGATTTCATTTAATGTCAGAAGCTTTGGAGCTCTTATGTGATATGTTACCAAAAGAATACATTGCGCGAATTAAGTTAATAGACTTTGGCGGTAAAGCTGTCAGACAAACAATGTTACATGGAATTAAACTTTTTTCAGTTGGTCACATTTCAACTTCAAAGGAGTTAGCAACACTTTATTCATCAGCTGACTGCGTCGTGATACCATCAATGGTTGAATCCTTTGGGCAAATTGCAGCCGAAGCCTTAGCCTGTGAAACACCTGTAATCTGTTTTAATTATTCTGGGTTAACTGATATTGTCATTGACGGGATAACTGGCTTTACCGCTGAACCCTATTCTAGCAAAGACTTGGCTGAGAAAATTAAAGAGTATGTCCTATTAGATAAAAATGATCAGAGAATACTTAGTGAAAGTGCAAGAAGGCATATAGTTAACTCTTTTTCTTATCCAGTTATTGAAGAACAATATAAAAATATAATTAGCGATGCTATCAAATTGAAAAAATTAAATGAGGCGGTCTCTTGAGGCTATCTATTATAACTGTTAGTTTTAATGCATCCAAATATATTCGATCCGCAATTGAATCCGTTTTAAACCAGACCTACAGTGACATTGAATATATTATTGTAGATGGTGCTAGTACAGATTGCACAATGAATATAGTAAATGAGTATGCTGATAATATAAAACATATTATCAGCGAGAAAGATAAGGGTATTTACGATGCTATGAATAAAGGTATTGCTTTAGCATCTGGTGATATAATTGGAATAATGAATTCAGATGATTTTTACCTTCATTCTAAGGTACTGGAACACATTGTCAATACGTTCAAACTTAACCCCCTGACAGATATGGTTATGGCTAATTTAGATTTTGTAAACCCTTCTGATTTATCCACAACAGTTCGTTTTTACTCATCTCATAATTTTTCCCCTTGGAAGCTAAGGTTTGGATACATGCCTGCTCACCCGGCTACGTTTATTAAAAAATCTGCTTATGAACTGGTGGGTGAGTATAAAGTAGATTACAAGAGTGCTGCTGATTTTGACATGTTTATTCGTATGCTCATGGTATATAAATTAGGCTATGTAAAGGTTGATAAGAAGATCGTCAGAATGCGCGTCGGGGGAGTGAGTACTTCTGGAATGAGTAGTTATATGACAACTACCTCAGAAATGTTGAAGTCATTGAATGAAAATCGTATTTATTCAAATATATTAATGATCTTAACTCGTTTGCCTATCAAATTTTTCCAAACGCTATTAGTAAAGTTGAACATTAAATGAAGGTGTTATTGACTGGTGCTACAGGATTTTTTGGGCGAGCTTTGGTTAATAGCTTGGTCAATGCCAATTGTGAAGTAGTTGCTCTCGTTAGATCAGAGTCATTATTATTGCCGAAAGATGTGAAACAGGTTGTTTTTGATGATTTAATGAACTGGTCTGTTTCTAATGCCTCATTCAACAAGCAGATACAACTAGCACTAAAGCAAATTGATATTGTTATTCACTTGGCAGCACGTGTACATATAATGGTTAATAGCTATAACGACCCGTTTAAGGAATATCGCTGTATGAATAGGGATGCGACGCTAGCGTTGGCGCGAATGGCAGGAGAAGCAGGGGTTAAACGATTTATTTTTATTAGTTCAGTTAAAGTAAACGGTGAAATGACTGAATTGAATAAGCCATTTACTTCCGATGATCAATTTGTGCCTAATGATCCTTATGGTTTATCAAAATATGAAGCGGAGCAAGGGCTGTTAGTTTTGGCTAAAGAAGCAGCTATGGAGGTGGTGATTATCCGTCCGCCCTTAGTTTATGGCCCTGGAGTGAGAGCCAATTTTAAATCGATGATAATATGGCTAAACAAAGGTTTGCCACTTCCTTTAGGTGCTATCCATAATCAGCGCTCATTGGTCGCTTTAGACAATTTAATAAGTTTTACTGTTCATTGTATTTATCACCCAAAAGCGGCTAATGAGATTTTTTTGATATCGGATGGTGAGGATGTATCTACTACCGAGTTATTACAGAAAATCTCTAGGGCTTTGGACAGAAAACCCCTGTTAATTTCAGTACCAGTAAGGTTAATGGTTTATGTTGCAAGATTAATTGGTAAGGCTGATGTTTCAAATAAATTATTTTCTTCATTACAGGTTGACAGTTCTAAGGCAAGGAGTTTATTGAACTGGGAACCTGTAATTACAATGGATGAGCAATTGAAAAAAACTGTGGATGCATATTTAAACAATGAAAAGACTCTTTGACCTTCTACTGGCATTTATTGCTACCAGTATTTTATTCGTCCCTATTTTTATTACGGCGATTCTAGTTAAGTTGACTTCGAAGGGCCCTGTATTGTATTGGTCAGATCGTGTGGGTCAGGGTAATACTATTTTCAAAATGCCTAAATTTCGTAGTATGAATACGGGTACACCGGCCGTGGCGACCCATTTATTAGCTGATCCTAAGAAAGCTTTGACACCTATTGGTGATTTTATTCGTAAATCTAGTTTAGATGAACTACCTCAACTGTGGTCAATACTAAAGGGTGATATGAGCTTTGTTGGACCTCGTCCTGCATTATTTAATCAAGATGATTTAATCGCTTTACGTACTAAAAATCACGTTGATAAATTAATGCCTGGTTTAACAGGCTGGGCACAAGTAAATGGCCGTGATGAATTACCTATTTCGCAGAAAGTAGCTCTGGATATTGAATATTTAAAACATCAATCTCTGTCGATGGATATTAAGATTATTTGGCTAACCTTCATTAAGGTGCTAAAGAAAGATGGTATATCTCATTAATCGATTTGATAAGATTATAAATTGGAGAAAATAAAGTGATCCCAGTTATTTTATCCGATGGTAATGCTACGCGTCTTTAGCTGCTATCAAGAAAACACAATAATCACTGGCCTCATGCGCCGCCAACTTTGTGAACATCGATACACCTGAAATCGATAAACTTATTGCCAATAAGCCTTATTATCAAAAAGCCGCATTCCAGCCAATATGTATAACAAAAAAAAGTTATCAACACCTTTGATGTCAACGCTACATTCCTCTCAAACTCAGACGTTCCGGCACAAGTCATTTATGTCATTGTCCTAGCGGTGATTGAAAACTGCTAATCCTTTAAAAATTTTCAACCTGCATTTGCAAACTTGCAACCTCAATAAATGATTAGGGATTCTCTCTCTGGCCCTTTGCACGATGGCGCACTTAAAGACTATAAAGAGAGAGGCTGGATGCAGCCTCTGCACAGACCTCAACGCTTGCTTGTGTAAGCACTCTTTGCTGAGACCCTCCATTCCGGGACAGCATTACAACCACATTCACAGCCATAATCTCAACATTGAAGTGGCACAATGAATTTGGCCATCTAATTAGAGGTGATACACTCACTTTAACTAATTAGGTAACAATATGACTAAACGAACAAGAGCAACTTACTCTCCAGAATTTCGGCTAGAAGTA
>Ga0209291_1004256_pt1 | contig 10002 bp, 7 predicted proteins | sample GOMGulsemesocosm_FD_184633 | JGI IMG/M metagenome (GOLD analysis project Ga0209291, IMG submission 184633) | Methane-oxidizing microbial communities from mesocosms in the Gulf of Mexico - GOM9B Gulf of Mexico (SPAdes) (version 2) | ecosystem: Environmental > Aquatic > Marine > Cold seeps | place... | reverse complement strand
ATACTCTTCAAAAGTTACTTTTTGCGCCATAATAGATACAGGTAAAAGTAATGAAGCGAGATAAATGATGCTTTTCTTCATTAGAATTTTAATTAATTTTTTAAAAGTTATAGGGTTTGACGCCTAATTTTATTTTTTGTTACAAAAACTAAGAGCAAATATAAGAATTGCAGATGAATTTTTTTAATGATAGCTAATGATGTTTGTTTAAAGGAGAGCTTATCTTTTGTGAATACAATTGTGAATGAGTATCTTCGTTTTATATGAAAAGAATAGTTGTTTTTATAGCCCTATTACATAGTCTTGTGCTTTTTTCTCAAGAGGAGAATAGTGAAGTTGAAATTGATGACCCCAAATATAGAGAGGATCAGTTTTATGTTGGTATATCGTATAATTTTTTAGAAAATAAACCAACAGGTATGTCTCAACAGGGGTTGTCCGGAGGTTTGCATTTGGGTTTTATTAGAGATTTCCCTATAAACAAGCAGCGAAATATTGCATTTGGAATAGGTTTAGGGTATTCTAATAACTCATGCAATCATAATCTGTTTGTTAAAGAAGAAAATGGTGTGGTTTCATATCAAATACTGCATAATGATGTAGTTGGGTTTAGTAAGAATAAATTAAATATACACGTTGCAGAAATGCCATTACAATTTAGATGGCGAACATCTACATCAGAAAATTATAAATTCTGGAGGGTTTATACTGGGATTAAAATTGGATATGTATTTAATAGTGTTGTAAAGTATAAAGGAGGGCTTGGTGATTTTAAACAAAATAATACTCCTCACTTAAAAAAGTTTAGAACAACTGCAGATATCAGTTTTGGTTGGAATACTTGGAACTTTCATATAGCATATAGCTTAAGTAGCCTTTTCTCAGATGAAGCAATGGTAAATGGTGAAGCTATAGATGTTTCGGAAATTAAGTTTGGATTACTATTTTATCTTTTTTAATCCGCCGGTAAAACGGGAGAATAAGTGTTTTTTTTTCGAAATAAATTGTAAGGGAAAATTGAATAATTGTTTAAACCCAGTAAATCATCATCATAAATTGTGGGAACAAGCCTATAATAAAACCAATAATTAGTTCTAGAGAAGTGTGTGCTTTTAAATGCAGTCTTGAAGTTGCGACTAATCCGTTAGTTAAAATTAAAAAACCAATTCCTATAATCAAGTTTATTTGCAAATGAATACTTAATGCAATGACAAACATTGTTACTCCGCTTATTGCAGCGGTGTGTAAACTTGCTTTGTAATTTAGGTGGCTTAAAATTAAAAATGTAATACTTGTAAAACTAATTCCTGCAAAGAAATAATGGAGTTCCAAATCCATACTTTCAGTAAATACATATTGAGTTATGTATAAGTTTAATATAACTGCTATTAGGTACGGGAACCTGCGCTCTTTGATCTTTTCAAGCATTAAGGAAGAGGCGAATTGCAACTTTTTTAGAACTCTAAATATTAACAGTGGGATTATTATTGTAAGAATGAATAATTGTATAGCTCTGCTTTGAATATACTCACCTGTATAGTAGTTATAGGTTAAGCAATAAAAAATACATACGCCAACAAAAGGAAGGAATAATGGGTGAAAAAGATAGGAAATGTAGGTTAATAGTTTATTCAAAACTATATCTTTTTTCTTAAACGAGCCACAGGAATGTCTAACTGCTCTCTGTATTTAGCAATTGTTCTTCTTGCAATTGGGTAGCCTTTTTCTTTTAAAAGTTTGGCTAATTTTTCATCAGTTAATGGTTTTTTCTTGTCTTCGTTATTAACTACTGTTTCTAGTATTTTTTTAATTTCTCTAGTAGAAACATCTTCCCCTTTGTCATTTTTCATGGCTTCAGAAAAGAACTCTTTAATTAGCTTAGTTCCGTAAGGAGTGTCAACATATTTGCTATTAGCAACCCTTGATACTGTAGAGATGTCCATTTGTATTTCATCAGCAATATCTTTAAGAATCATTGGCTTTAAGTCCATTTCATCTCCACTTAATAAAAACGCTTCTTGATAATGCATAATTGCAGTCATGGTAACAAAAAGTGTTTGTTGACGTTGTTTAATAGCATCTATAAACCATTTAGCTGAATCTAGTTTTTGTTTTATAAACTGAACTGCGTCTTTTTGTGACTTTGTTTTTGTTTTACTTTCCTTATACCCTTTAAGCATGTTGCTATATTCATTGGATATATGTAATTCAGGAGCGTTACGTCCATTCAAAGTTAACTCTAGCTTTCCTTCAACTATTCTAATACTAAAATCAGGTACTACATGTTCGGTAATTCGGTTATTACCTGTATAGCCTCCTCCTGGTTTTGGGTTCAGTTTTTCTATTTCAAGAATAGCGTCTTTTAGGTTCTCTTCGGAGATATTGAATTTCTTAAGTAATTTTTTATAATGCTTTTTGGCAAACTGATCAAATGCTTCATCAATAATATTGATTGCATTTTCTACAGCTTTTTCTCTTGGCTTTTGTTTTAATTGTAGCAACAGGCATTCCTGTAAACTTCTTGCTCCAACACCTGTAGGTTCTAGTGTATGGATAATATTTAATACGTTTAATACTTCTTCATCGGTTGTGTAAACACCTTGAGTAAATGCTAAATCGTCAACGATATCAGGGATCTCTCTTCTTATATATCCGTTTTCATTAATACTTCCAACTAAGAATTCGGCAATTAAATATTCTTGTTCGTTTAATCGAAAAGTGTTTAGTTGATTGATTAAGTGTTGCGTAAAAGTCATTCCTGCAGCATAAGGCACGCTTTTGTCTTCATCATCTGCACTATAGTTATTAGCTTGTAGTCTATAACTAGGTGTTTCATCATCACTCAAATACTCATCAATATTAATATCATCAGTATTTATAGTGTCATTATCGTAAGAGTCATCATAATCATTCTCTTGAAACTCATCTTCATTTGTGTCTTCTTTACCATTATCTAAAGCAGGGTTTTCTTCAAGCTCCTGTTTAATTCGTTGTTCAAAAGCTTGAGTAGGTAATTGAATTAACTTCATCAACTGTATTTGTTGTGGAGATAATTTCTGCGATAATTTAAATTGTAAGAACTGTTTTAGCATAATATGGTAAAGATAAAAAAACCTACAAGGATTTGAAGTCTTGTAGGTTAGTTTTATAAAATATTTTTAGAAGCTTAAAAAGCTGCGTTTTGTGGTGTTCTTGGGAAAGGAATTACATCTCTAATGTTACTCATTCCAGTAGCGAACATTACTAAACGTTCGAAACCTAATCCGAAACCTGAATGTGTAGCGGTACCGTATTTACGTAAATCTGTATACCATGATAATTCTTCAGGATCAATATCTAAAGCTTTCATTTTTTCAAGTAGTACATCTAAACGTTCTTCACGTTGTGACCCACCAACCATTTCTCCAATACCAGGAAATAAAATATCCATTGCGCGTACTGTTTTGCCATCTTCATTTAAGCGCATATAGAATGCTTTAATGTTAGCAGGGTAGTCAAATAATATTACAGGGCATTTAAAGTGTTTTTCAACAAGGAAACGTTCATGTTCACTTTGTAAATCTGCTCCCCATTCTTCAATGATGTAGTTGAATTTTTTCTTTTTATTAGGCTTAGAATTCTTTAAGATATCTATAGCTTCCGTATAGCTTACACGTTTAAAGTTGTTATCTGCAACAAAATGTAACTTCTCTGTTAATGACATTTCACTACGATCTTTTTGTGGTTTTGTCTTTTCTTCGTCTAATAAACGTTGGTCTAAGAAAGCTAAGTCTTCTTTGTTGTTTTCTAAGATGTAAGTAATGACTGATTTCAAGAAATCTTCAGCTAAGTCCATATTTCCAGCTAAATCCATAAAAGCAACTTCAGGTTCAATCATCCAAAATTCAGATAGGTGACGTGAAGTGTTAGAGTTTTCGGCTCTAAATGTTGGTCCGAAAGTATATACTTTACCTAAAGACATCGCGTAAGTTTCCGCTTCTAACTGTCCTGAAACTGTTAAGTTGGTTTCTTTTCCGAAAAAATCCTTACTATAATCTACCGATCCATCTTCGTTTAACGGTGGGTTTTTAACATCTAAACCTGTTACTTGAAATATTTCACCTGCACCTTCTGCATCACTACCAGTTATGATAGGAGTGTGCATATAATAAAATCCTTTTTGGTTAAAATATTGGTGAATTGCAAAGGATAATGACGATCGTAAACGCATAACAGCACTAAAAGTACTTGTTCGAGTTCTTAAATGTGCATTTTCTCTTAAGAATTCAAAACTGTGCTTTTTAGGCTGAATAGGGTAGGTTTCTGGATCAGAATCTCCTAATATTTTAACGGTTTTAACTTCAACTTCAACTTTTTGACCTTTCCCTTGGCTTTCAATAAGTGTACCTGTTAAAGCAACTGCAGCCCCAGTAGTGATTCTTTTTAAGGTTTCATCGTCAATTTTTTCAAAATCAACAACACATTGTATATTGTTAATTGTTGAACCGTCATTCAAAGCAATAAATCTTTTTGCTCTAAATGTCCTTACCCATCCTTTAAGGGTTATTTCTTGTAAAAGTTGTTCTCCTTTTAATAATTCTGAAACTGATGTTGAGTTCATGTATCTATATAATCTAAGTGAAGCTCTTCTATAAAAACGGATTTTAGTAAAATCAATATTTTTAAGTTGTAAAGCCTCTTTTTTTTTGTCTAAATATTCTTTTGTAAAAATGTAATTATTTATAAATCACATTAGTTGTTTCTAATAGTTTGCAAAGATAATTTTTTATGTGTTTAAAAAAATTTTATTTTCGATTTCAAATATCACTAAATATAGTGATATAAAAATACCCAATTTACGTGAAGTCGTAATCTGTAATGATGTTGTAGCTTGCACCCAGCTTATACTAATAACTATTTAAGATTATTAAGTAAGTTTTTTTGGGGTAAGAACCGTTAGCGTGCTAACGGTTTTTTTATGTTTATTCCTCGCCTTCTTCAGGGATAGGATTGAAGTTAGGTTCTTTTAGTGTTTTCTTGTTTGCAATACTTCTTTCTAATGATAAAAGTAAAGAAGGTAAAAGTAATAGGTTGGCTAGCATTGCTAGTAATAATGTTACTGATACTAATCCTCCTAAAGCAACTGTACCTCCAAAACTTGAGATAGTGAATACAGAAAAACCAAAGAACAATACTATTGAGGTATAAAACATACTCACTCCAGTTTCTCTTAAGGCTCCGTAAACAGATTTTCGTATTTTCCAGTTATTGGCTTGTAGCTCCTGTCTATATTTTGCTAAAAAGTGAATAGTATCATCAACAGATATTCCAAAAGCAATACTAAATACTAATATGGTTGATGGTTTTATTGGTACGCCTAAAAAGCCCATTAAACCAGCGGTAATTAATAAGGGTAGAAGGTTAGGGATTAATGAAACGATAATCATTCTGAATGATCGAAACATGTATGCCATGAATAGTGAAATGATAACAATAGCTAAACCTAATGATAAAAATAAATTATCTCTTAAGTATTTGGTTCCTTTTTGGAAAACTAATGCTTTACCTGTCATGGTAACATTGTAGCGATCTTCAGGGAATATTTTAGAAATTTTTTGTTTTAATTGTTCTTCGATAGCTTCCATTCTATCGGTACTAATATCCTTCATGAATGTAGTTATTCTTGCATGTTGACCAGTGCTATCAGCAAAACTTTTCATTAAATCATTATCTGTATCAGCATTTTTTGCATAAGATAATATGAAGTTTTTTTCTTGTGAGGTTGGAAGTTGGTAATATTTTGGATTACCATTATAGTATGCCTGTTTAGTGTATTTAACTAAACCAACAAGAGACATTGGTTTTGATAATTCTGGAATTTCATTAATTGCTTCTTCCAGTTTATCCATTCTCTTTAGGGTTGCTAATTTCATAACACCTTTTTTACGTTTGGTGTCAATCATGAATTCTACAGGCATGATACCATCAAATTCTTTTTCAAAAAAGCGAATATCCCTGAAAAAATCTGTGTTTTTAGGCATGTCTTCAATTAAGCTCCCAGTAACTTTTATGTTGAAGATACCAATCATACTTGCTATTAATAAAATTAACGAACCTGTATATATCGTAATTCGTTTATACTTTACCATATGAGCCATCCAGTTAACAAAACCATCAATCCACTTTTTATTTAGGTGATTTAAGTGTTTTTGTTTAGGTAAGGGCATAAAACTGTATATAATCGGAATGAATAACAGTGAAATGATAAAAATAGATAAAATACTTAATGAGGCAACAGTACCGAATTCACTCAGTAAATCACTTTTAGTTAAGATGAAAGTGGCAAATCCAGCTGCAGTAGTAACATTGGTCATTAGTGTAGCGTTACCAATTTTTGTGATAACTCGTTGCAGGGATTTTGCTTGATTTCCGTGTTTTTTTACTTCTGATTGATATTTGTTTATTAAAAACACACAATTAGGGATTCCAATAACAATAATTAAAGGAGGGATAATTGCGGTAAGTACGGTGATTTCATATTGTAGTAGTCCTAATAGACCAAAGGTCCACATAACACCAATTATAACTGTAAATAGAGAGATAAAAGTAGCTCTGAATGATTTGAAGAATAAGAAAAATATTAATCCAGTAACAAATAGAGCTGCTGTTATGAAATAAGCAATTTCACTAATAATGGTATTAGAATTCAGTGTTCGGATATAAGGCATTCCTGAGACTCTAACTTTTAAGTTGTACCTCGTGTTAAATGCTTCTATTTTTGGTATTAGGAATTCTTCTATTAGTTTTTTTCTGGCAGGTTTGTTTATAATATCTTTATTGACATAAATAAGAGTGCGGAAAGTATTGGTTTCCGAATTATATAATATCTTTTTGTAAAAAGGGAGGTTATGATAAAGTGTACTTTTTAAATCATTAAGCTCTTTTTGTGTTTTTAGGTCTTTAGCAACTAAAGGTTTTAAGTCGAACTTTTTAGATTTGTTGTTTTTAACAAGGTTTTGTATTTCACCAACACCAATGACATTTGTAATGTATTGATGTTTATTTAATTCTTTTCCTAAGTTATTCCATGCATTAAATTTCTCTGGTGAAAAAAAAGAGTCGTCTTGTATTCCAATGACAATTAAATTCCCTTCGTCTCCAAATTTATCTAAGAAATTAAAGTATTCTTTGTTTATGGCGTGATCGTCAGGTAGTAAATTTGCTTCAGTGTAGGTGAAGCGCATGTGTTTAAACTGACTAGCAAGTCCTATTGTAGCAATAGTTATAAGAATAAGAATAAGAACTCTATTCTTTAAAATAATTCGAGCAACAGCTGCCCAAAAACCAACACTAAATAATTTTGTCATAACTAGTTATAAAGGTTGACAAAGGTAAAAAATGATATTATTAACCGTTGTGTATAAACATAAAAAAAACGGCATAATTGCCGTTTTTTTTATAGTTGATATTTGATAGTGATTAAACCGTCATGATATCTTTTTCTTTTGCTACTAAAATTTCATCAATTTTTTTAACTGCATCGTCAGTAATTGTTTGAATAGAGTCTTCAGCATTTTTTTTCATGTCATCAGATGCGTCCTCTAGTTTTTTAATTTCATTATTTGCATCTTTTCTATTGTTTCTAACAACAACCTTAGCGTCTTCAGCTTCCCCTTTAGCTTGTTTTGCTAATTCACGTCTTCTCTCTTCTGTAGGAGCGGGCACGTTTATGATGATGCTCTCCCCGTTATTCATTGGGTTAAAACCGAGGTTAGCATTCATAATTGCTTTTTCAATTTCTTGCAATAGGTTTTTCTCCCAAGGTTGTACAGTAATGGTTCTTGCATCAGGTGTGTTTACGTTAGCTACTTGTGATAATATAGTAGCAGAACCATAATAGTCAACTTTAACACTACTTAGCATAGCAGGAGATGCTTTACCAGCTCTGATAATACGTAGTTGCTTTTCTAAATGAACAATTGCATTGTCCATTCCTTCTTTTGCGCTGTCTATAATAAAATTAATCTCTTCCATAAAGTTAAAGTTTATACCACCTGTGGGTTTAGTTAATCAAGTTTTAAGCTTGATTATAATATTAGTTAGATCCGTTTATTAATGTTAAATAACGGTAATTATTTTTTTAAAATCAATAACTAAGCCAAATATAAATTTAGTTATTTACTTTGGTTCCTAGTTGTTCTCCAGAAACAACTTTTAATAAGTTTCCTTTCGTGTTCATGTCAAATACTACAATTGGTAAATTGTTTTCTTGGCTTAGAGTAAAGGCTGTCATGTCCATTACTTTTAATCCTTTTTTAATAACATCATCGAATGAAATGAAATCAAACTTTTTCGCATCAGGATTTTTTTCTGGATCGGCATCATAGATACCGTCTACTCGAGTTCCTTTTAAAATTACATCTGCGTTTATTTCTATAGCGCGTAATACTGCAGCTGAATCTGTTGTAAAATACGGATTTCCTGTTCCGGATCCAAAAATCACGACTCTTCCTTTTTCTAAATGCCTAGTAGCTCTTCTTTTAATGTATGGTTCAGCAATGGCTTCTATTTTTATTGCAGTTTGTAGTCTTGTTTGTACGTCAGCATCTTCAAGAGCGCTTTGTAGTGCTAATCCGTTTATTACAGTTGCTAACATTCCCATGTAGTCACCTTGAACACGATCCATTCCATTACTTGCTCCTGCAACACCTCTAAAAATGTTACCACCGCCAATAACGATAGCTACTTCAACACCTTTTTCTACTAGTTCTTTTATATCCTGAGCATATTCTGCTAATCTTTTAGGGTCAATACCATATTGACGTTCACCCATTAAGGCTTCTCCTGATAATTTTAAAAGTATTCTTTTGTAGTGCATAGTAATGAATGATTTGTGCAAATATACATTTGAATTCCTTTTTTTCAATAATTATGTCAAATAATTAAGTAAAATAGGTGTATAAAAAAAGCTTCTCATTTATGAGAAGCTTTTTAGTGTTTTGAATTATAAAAGTACTTATGCTAAAGATACTCTTTCAAAAGCAGTAACAGAAACATCACCATATGTTCTAACATATTCAGCAACGTTTTGTTTTGCTTCTTTAATAAATTCTTGATCTAATAAACATTGCTCTTTATCAAGAGTAGTGTTGTCAGATACGAAACGTTCCATTTTTCCTGGAAGAATTTTGTCCCAGATTTTTTCAGGTTTACCTTCAGCAGCTAATTGTTCTTTAGCAGTAACTTCTGCTTGAGCAATAACTTCGTCAGTTAATTGAGCCATAGAAATGTATTGAGGTACGTTTTTAAGTGTTTTGCCTAAACGTCCTAATTCAATGTTTTCTTTTTCAATAACTGCAATTCTAGCTTCAGTTTCTGATGCTACGAATTCTGGTGTGAAATCTTTGTAAGATAAAGTGCTTGCTCCCATTGCGGCAGCTTGCATAGCTAAATCCTTACCTAAAACATCAGCTTTTTCTATAGCAGAAGATAATCCAACGATAGAAGCAATTTTGTTTCCAACGTGAATATATGAACCTACATATGGTGCAGATAATCTCTTAAATCCACCGATTTCTATTTTTTCACCAATAACTCCAGTTTGCTCAGTTAACTTTTCAGCAACTGTAATTCCATTAAAGTCAGCAGCTAAGAAATCTTCTTTGTTGTCAAAGTTTAATGCTAATGTTGCAAATTCTTTCGCTAGTTTTACGAAATCATCATTCATGGCAACGAAGTCAGTCTCACAGTTTAAGCAAACAACAGCTCCAGAGGTAGCATCGCTATTTACTACGGCAATAACAGCTCCTTCAGAAGAATCTCTGTCAGCTCTTTTTGCAGCAACTTTTTGACCTTTTTTACGCAATATATCTAATGCTTTGTCGAAATCTCCTTCAGCCTCAACTAATGATTTTTTACAATCCATCATTCCAGCACCAGTAGCATCTCTTAATTTTTTTACGTCAGCAGCAGTAATTTTCATCGTGTATGTGTTTAAAATTAAATAGCCTGACTTTTGGTATA
>Ga0209291_1004254_pt1 | contig 10008 bp, 8 predicted proteins | sample GOMGulsemesocosm_FD_184633 | JGI IMG/M metagenome (GOLD analysis project Ga0209291, IMG submission 184633) | Methane-oxidizing microbial communities from mesocosms in the Gulf of Mexico - GOM9B Gulf of Mexico (SPAdes) (version 2) | ecosystem: Environmental > Aquatic > Marine > Cold seeps | place... | reverse complement strand
TTTCCGCTCGACTTGCATGTGTTAGGCCTGCCGCCAGCGTTCAATCTGAGCCATGATCAAACTCTTCAATTAAATTTGATTGCTACATCTAAGTAGCTAAGGTCTCAATGAATACTAGCTTAACCTTTCGTTACCCGAAGATAACGAATGTTACGCTTATCATAACTTTGATTCATCTTAGCGAACTAAGAATCATCTAGTGTAGACATATTCAATAAGTACCTTGGTACTTACCTTCAAATGCCCACACAGTTTATTTGAATACAAATTGTTAAAGAACGTTTTATCTCGACCATCTTATGATGAGAGAAGCGCTTCGAGCCATGTGATCCGTAGCGTTGGGATGCGTATAATACGCTTTCCCAATTTGAAGTCAACAACTAATTTCGCTTTATTTTCGAAGCGCTTAAAAAGCGATTTAAAAATAATTCTAAGAAGTGTTTTTCTTCTCTAAACCGTTGCTGCCTTCATTATGCGTTATCCGCTAAATGATGCTCTGCTCCGTTTCAGTGAGGCGCATTATAGAGAGATCGTGATGCTTGGCAAGGGCTTTTTTCAATTTTAATTTCAAGCGTTCGAATTAGCATCAGGTTGATTAAATAACGATTCAATTGTGCGTTAATTAACGCACAATTATCCATAAACCATATCGCTGTTTATAATTCCACCATATTAAAGCATCCTCATATACATAAAGTTGACATAGACGTGTGTTTTTCAACTCCATAGCCATTATTCAACGGTTAATACCAATCGTATTAACTTAGTGATCTAATATCTATGAGAATAAATTATCCAGAGCAAGGCGTTTGATTGAGCAATAGCTAGCTATTGGGATTGAAAACAACGCAGCTATTGTGAAATTTAGGCCATTGAGATTGCTCACATCTTTGATGCGATTGGTATAATTACAAAATAGTTACTTTGCAAATAAAAAAAGGCCCTAACAACTCACATTGTTAAGGCCTTTATAGAAATCTAGTTTAACTCTTTAACGTAATTCAATCGGCACAGCAAATACGGTATCTTCGATAATGCCTGGATTCTCTATGACATCACCATCGGTTAATTCAACTAATTTTTCAATCACCTGATTAACTAAAATTTCAGGAGCAGATGCGCCTGCCGTTACACCAACCGCTTTGACACCATTAAGCCATGACGCATCAATGCCATCACTGTTATCAATTAAATAAGCCGTCGTGCCATTTTTTTCTGACAATTCACGTAAGCGGTTTGAGTTAGAGCTGTTTTTAGAACCAACCACTAATAACAAATCAACTTTTGCTGAAATATCCTTTACGGCATCTTGACGATTTTGAGTGGCATAACAAATATCATCTTTACGCGGCCCTTCTATTTCAGGGAAACGTTCACGCAGCGCATCAATAATATTTTTAGTGTCGTCGACTGATAACGTAGTTTGAGTAACGTAACTCAAATTACTTTCGTCATTTACTTGTAGGTTTGAAACATCATTTACAGTTTCAACTAAGTACATGGCGCCGGCATCATTTGAATATTGCCCCATGGTGCCAATCACTTCAGGATGTCCTTTGTGACCAATGAGCACACATTCAGTAGTACGTTTACTTGAACGAGCAACTTCCATGTGAACTTTAGTAACCAATGGACAAGTAGCATCAAACACACGTAAATCGCGACGTTTAGCTTCTTTACGAACGGCTTGTGATACTCCATGTGCACTAAAGATAACCGTTGAATCATCTGGCACTTGGTCGAGCTCTTCTACAAATACGGCACCACGAGCACGAAGACCATCAACCACATACTTATTGTGAACCACTTCATGGCGCACATAGATTGGGGCATCAAACAAATCTAAAGCACGTTCAACAATAGTGATTGCGCGGTCTACACCTGCACAAAAGCCACGAGGGTTGGCACGCAGTATTTGTACGCTCATTACTCACTAACCTCAATGATTTCAATAGAAAAAGTAATTGTTTGACCCGCTAGCGGATGATTAAAATCAATCGTTACTGATTCACCAACTATCTCACGAACAACACCAGGAATTTGCGCGCCATCTTGTTGATCAAATAAAATGATAGCACCAACTTCTAATTCTTCAGCGCTAAATTTACTGCGATCCATATGATAGATATTATCTGGATTGTTTTCACCAAAAGCATCTTTGGCGTATAACGTAAATTCTTTCTCGTCACCTTTATTCAAACCCATTAAGTTTGACTCAAACGCTGGTGATAAACTGCCATCCCCCATGCGTAACTTAGCAGGTTTGTTATTTACTTTAGTACTGTCAGCCGCACTACCATCGTCTAATTTCATGGTGACGTGGAATATAATTTCGCTGTTTTCGTTGATCATTATTTTGACTCTTTATTTAATTCTTTATCATCTTTGTTGATGAATGCATCTAAGATAATTAAAAATGCACCAATACAAATAGCTACATCGGCAATATTAAAAATTGGCCAGTCAAACGTCTTATAATGAAGATGGAGAAAATCCACCACAAAACCATAACTTAAACGATCAATCAAATTACCAATGGCACCAGACAACACTAGGCTATAAGCAATGCCTAAACTTTTTTGAGATTTGTGTAAGCCACGTAACCAATAGATCAATAACCCACTAATCGACACAGCAATGATGGTGAAAAACCAGCGTTGCCAGCCGCCAGCGTCGCTTAAAAAGCTAAACGCTGCACCTTTATTTTGGGCATAGGTAAAATCAAAAAACGGTAAAACGTTAACTGACTCATACAGTTTAAAGTTAGCCAACACATAAAGCTTAGTGGCTTGATCAGCCACCAAACCAATGATGGCAAGCCATAACCACACTAAACCGCTTTGCGCTAATGCGGGTTTGCTATTAACGCTCGCTGCTAATTTAGGCATAAGTACGTTCTTCGCCTTCGCCTTCGATGTTAGATACACAACGAACACATAACAATGGATGTGCTTCTACCGTGCCAACTTCTTCACGGTGATGCCAACAACGGTCACACTTCTCGCCACTTGATGCTTCAACTAAGACTTTTAAGCCGTCAATCTCAGTATCAATCGCATTGTCAGCCGCTTGTCCTGTAACAATAGTTACGTTTGAAGTAATTAATACAAAGCGCAGTTCAGAAGCAATTTTGTTCAAACTAGCTGCTAATTCGTCACTAACATAAAGCGTAACGTTAGCCGCTAAGCTACCGCCAATCACTTCATCACGACGTGCTTGTTCCATCGTTTTGTTAACCGCGTTACGTACTTCTTGAATCTCATTCCAAAACTCAACATTTAAAGACTCGTCATCGCTTAATGCCGTTAAGCCTTCATACCATTCACTGATAAATACAATGTCTTCTTCGTTGTTGGGTAATGACTTCCATACTTCATCAGCCGTAAAGCTAAGAATTGGCGCAATCCAACGTACCATTGCTTGTGCAATATGATACATAGCCGTTTGACAACTACGACGCGGTAAACCATCTGATTTAGCAGTGTATTGTCTATCTTTAATGATATCTAAGTAGAAACTACCTAGTTCGATTGAACAGAAATGCGTTAGCTTTTGCACAACTGTGTGGAATTGGTAGTTTTCATACGCTTCCATAATTTCTTGTTGTACTTGATGAGCACGGCCAATAATGTAGCGATCAAGTGCAACAAGATCTTCGTTTGCAACGATGTCATCTTTACCGTCAAAGCCATTAAGGTTTGATAATAAGAAACGGGTTGTATTACGAATACGGCGATATGAATCAGCACTACGATCTAAGATTTCATCAGAAACAGTCATTTCAGCGGTATAGTTAGCAGAAGCGACCCATAAACGTAAAATATCAGCACCCAAGCGATTAACCACTTGTTGAGGTGACATCACGTTACCGAGTGATTTTGACATTTTCTTGCCGTCGCCATCTACAGTAAAACCGTGTGTTAATACTTGTTTGTAAGGCGCTTTACCGTTCATGGCTACTGACGTCATTAATGACGACTGGAACCAACCACGATGTTGATCACTACCTTCAATGTATAAATCAGCTGGGCCCGTTAACTCTTCTCTTGCATCAACAACACAGGCATGTGTAACACCTGAGTCAAACCAAACATCTAACGTATCTGACACTTTAACGTATTGGTCGCCGCCTTCACTTAAGAACTCGCTTGGCTCAAGATCAAACCATGCTTGAATACCTTCTTTTTCAATCAACTTTGCTACTTGTTCTAACAGCTCAGAAGTATTTGGATGCAATTCATTCGTATCTTTATTGATGAAGACAGTTAATGGCACGCCCCAAGTACGTTGACGAGATACACACCAGTCTGGACGACTCGTTACCATATTCTCAATACGTTGCTGACCCCAATCAGGGATCCATTGAGTTTTTTGTATTTCACCCATTGCAGCATTACGTAAGCCATTTTTGTCCATGCTGATAAACCACTGCGGCGTTGCACGGAAAATGATTGGTGATTTATGTCTCCAACAATGCGGGTAACTATGCATTAAGGCAAAGTGATGGACTAATGCGCCCTTCTCTTTAAGCGCCTCGACAATAACGTCATTGGCTTTAAACACATGTTGACCGGCAAACAATGGTGTATCTTCTAAATACACGCCATTTGCACCAACAGGGTTTGCTACTTCAATATTGTATTTCTGACCGACCACGTAATCTTCTTGACCGTGACCTGGCGCGGTATGAACAACACCCGTACCTGAATCAGTGGTGACATGTTCACCTAAAATAACGGGCACATCAAAATCGTAAAATGGGTGGTTAAAGCGTGTTAATTCAAGTGCGCTGCCGTCACATTGACCTAACACTTTAAATTCTTCAATACCGTAACGTTCCATGGCGCTTGCTACTAAGTCCTGCGCTAAGATGTAACGTTGTGATTGACCATCAAGTTCACATTGAACCAAAGCGTATTCAACGCTTTCATGCATTGATAATGCGCGGTTAGCTGGCAATGTCCACGGCGTTGTTGTCCAGATAATTGTTGAAATTGGTCCATTGCCAGCGTTTTCGCTTGCAATGCCCATTTTTTCTAAGATTTGTGCTTCATCAACGGCCGTAAAACGCACATCGATAGCAGGTGATTTCTTATCTTCATATTCAACTTCAGCTTCAGCTAATGATGAACTACAGTCTAAACACCAATGAACTGGCTTAGCGCCTTGTTGCAAATGACCGTTGTCGATGATTTTCCCCATTGAACGAACGATATTTGCTTCAAAACCAAAGTCCATTGTTTGGTAAGGGTTTTGCCAGTCGCCAAAAACACCTAAACGGATAAAGTCTTTACGCTGTCCATCAACTTGACGTTGTGCATAAGCGCGACATTTCTTACGAAACTCACTCGGTGAGATTTTATGGCCCGGCTTACCGTGCTTTTTCTCAACTTGTAACTCGATTGGTAGGCCGTGACAATCCCAACCAGGAATGTACGGCGCGTCGAAACCAGAAATGGTTTTAGACTTAATAATAATGTCTTTTAAGATTTTATTAACTGAGTGACCAATATGTATATCGCCGTTGGCGTAAGGAGGGCCATCATGCAAAATGAAACTCTTGCGCCCTTTTCTAGCGGCACGAATTTTACCGTACACATCAGATTTATCCCATGCTTTAAGCATCATAGGTTCACGGTTTGCCAAGTTTGCCTTCATTGAAAATGAAGTTTTTGGCAGGTTTAAAGTCTTCTTGTAATCACTCATTATTAATCACGCCATTAAAGGTCAAATATTAGTTATTACAGTCAAAGTAAGCTTTGGCTGCTATGACATCCCTTTCGATTTGTTGTTTCAACAAGTCGAAAGAGTCAAATTTTTTCTCATCTCTAATTTTCGCTAACACGCGAGTATCTAGGCATTTACCGTAGATATCCCCTTGAAAATCAAATAAATGTATTTCTAATTGGATACGTAATCCATTTACTGTTGGACGCTTGCCAATGTTCGCAACGCCTCTATATTCTTTATCATCTAGTATCACGTTTACCGCAAACACGCCTTGTACCGGTGATACTTTACGGTCTAGTGCAACGTTTGCCGTTGGGAAGCCAATGGTACGGCCTTTTTTATCGCCATGACGAACACGACCACTAATCACAAAAGGGTGTCCGAGCATCGCTTGAGCCTGTGTAATATCACCCGCATTTAGATGCTGACGAATTAACGTGCTACTCACCCGAGCGTTGGACACTTTTAAGCTCTGGGTACTAACCACTGCAAAGCCATGTTTTTTCCCGGCTTGTACCAACATGTCAAAATCACCAGCACGCTGATGGCCGAAGCGAAAATCATCGCCAACGACTAAAAACTTTACGCCGAGTTTATTAACGAGTAGTTGCTGTATAAATTCATCGGCGGTCATTGATGAAAACTTATCATCAAATCGTATGCATAATAATCGATCAATGTTATAACGCGTCAACAAACTCAATTTATCGCGTAACCGTGATAATCGAGCAGGGGCAGCGCTCCCATTAAACAATTCTTGTGGTTGAGGCTCAAATGTCATCACAGTACTTGGCAGTGATAAATATTTTGCTTGTTTTTTCAACCCATTAAGTACTTCTTGATGCCCTAAATGAACACCATCAAAATTCCCAATAGTTAATACACAACCACGGGTTTTCTCCGTTATGTTATGTATTCCACGAATTAATTGCATAAATTAGGCGTTCCCAAGCTCTAAAACTGGCGGATTATATAACATTAGAGCCCCGTGCGCAGCTAAAATAGTCAAACTCATTATCATAATTTGAACTCGGCATGTTAATTCCATGACACGCGTTTTATTGATGTGTTTTTATATTGGCGTTTAGTGAAAATTATTGATTCATCATCCAGAACACTAAAGTTATGTTGTCTAAATAACGTATCAGTATGTTGAACTTCACCTGTTTTTAAGGACATACGATATAGTCTAGAAAGAGCATCGGTACCATAAAAATATTCTTCGCTAATATCGGCGAATACAAAACCATTGTTCGGGATGGTAATTTCAATTTTTTCACCTGAGGTAACGTTTACAAGGTTTTTACCCGAGAGATAATACACAGTTCCTACCCCATCGCCGTATAAACGACTCACCTCTTGCGTTTCTATGAATGAAATTTGACGCGTCATTAAGTTAAAACGATTGAGTTTTTTCTGTTCCCCGTCAACATTCATAAAATAAATAATAGGTGCTTGAGCTCCCCACTTAAAATCAATGAGATTTAATCCCGTTAACTCATTAATTCGATGTATTTTATTCGTTAATAAATCAATGAGCCAAAGCGATGAACCTTGCAAAAATAATAAGCTTTTATTGTCTGGCGATAACGCTAATCGGCTAATACCTTTTGAACTATTTTCATTTAAAAAAGTAATTTGCTTTAATTGACCTTGATGGCTGCGCCAAATTTGATTGTTCCCTGTTCTCTTTGAGACAAAATAGTGCAATTTATTATCAACAGTAGATGCTTCGGGTAAAAAGTCACTACTCTCAGACTCATGGGCATTAGTTAATACTTGCTCTTTATTATTGAACAGGTTTTCCCCTCTGATTAGTTGATATTGCTGGGAATCGCTTTGGGAAAATAAAACCTGATTGTCGTATTCAAGCGCCAGGTAAAATGGCACAAACCCTTGTGGCAATTTAATACGTTCTACGACTGTAGCGTTGATGTTAATTTTCAATAGTTCATCAAATTCAGATGTTAATAGGTGACTACTATCATCAAACCAACTTAGGGCGAAATTGAAACTGTTTCCCGAAAACTCATGGATCAAGCTAGTCTCACGTGTTGTTAAATTCATCAGATAAATTTTCATCGGCGACTTGATCTGCGACCAGAGATAAGCTAAATATTGACCGTCAGGTGATAATTTAATTTGAACAGATCCATAACGATTATCACCAGGTGCAACGAGTACTTTTTCGCGTTGTTTTATAACATCGTATTGATAGATTGCGGCGCCAGAAAACCCTTCGTCAACTTGCGTATAAAACAAATTCTCAGTTTTTTTATCTATTTGCGCGTAACCATTTTTTAAGGCGTCGCACGCTTTGATTTTTTGAGGTGGTTCAATATTGGGGAAAGTCGATATATCAAATAAAACATAATGACATTCCTTACGGTCAATATTGACTAACAACGTTAATAGTTTTTGCTGTCCTTGCTGCCATGACAACCCGCCGACTTGCAAATCAGGAATATCTAACACTATTTCAGCTTGATCGCTTAACCGCTTTACATAGGTTTTAACGACGCCTTGGTGAATATTACTGTAAGCGAAATACTTTTGTTGCGGTGAGACAAGTGGGTTGGACTCACCACCGTTATTCCAAGTAGCGGATGTTACCGAAAATGTATAATCCTTGTTAGCCGGATTTGAAGTGGCAGCAACATAAGGAGTTTTCACTTGTTCAGTATTGCTTTGCATACGATAGTTCTGCCATAGCGAGTAACTAGCCAATAGGCATAATAGAATGATTAAACTAATTGTTACCCATAATAATTTAGGAGAGGATAAAACGCTTTGCTTCTCTTCTTTTACTTGATGTAATTGATTTTGTAAGCACTCTTCTTTTTTAGCTTCATGAACTTCCACAGACACAACCGGCGGCTGTAGGTTTAAGTTATTTTCAATAGTGTTATCAACTGAGCTTTGTTGAGGCTGAACATTGCTACTGTCACGCTTCATATTTTGTTCTTCATCAACGTTGTGATGAGTATCTTCTACTTCAACCGTTAAACTATATCCTTTACGATAGTGAGTTTTGATCATGCCAGACTTTAGTTCAGGATGACTTAGTTGTTTTCTCAGCTCAGATATAGCTCTGTTAATCGCATTGTCATCAACGAAAGATTGCAGCCAAACTTGCTCAACCAATTCTTGTCGCGCAATAATACGCGTGCTATTTGCAATAAAAAAGTTAAGTAACTTAAAACTTAATGGGTCTAACTCTCTTTCGATCTGTGAAGAAGTGATTAGACAGCGCTCTGCAATAAATAACCATGGTCCTAAATTTACACTCACAAACTTTCCTTTATTATTTACCTAAAAACACTTCTTGCACAAAAAACAATAATAGCCGTTAAATTACATAAACTTAACATCAAACATTATTGTAAATAATTTAATTATAAGCTTTTGATAAGGTTTCTATAATAATACAAATAATCATTAAAAAACAATACCTAACAAAACATAATGCTTATTAATTGATTGCTCATGCTTTGATAAGCGACTTTAACCAATATTCATTCTAATCTTGTCCCCATCGAGTTGAGGCAACAACAAATACGTACCGCAACTTTACAACTAATTATACAAATACATTAAAGGACAAAATCATGATTAAGATAACTATAAGTAAGCTAGCATTATCCACCCTATTACTTGCAGGCATTACATTAGGTAGCCCAGCAGAGGCTGCGACAACTGATAACATTAATAAAGTTAATAAAGTTAATAAAGTTAATGCCCAAATTACACAAAAACTAACTCAGCAAAGTAACACCATGTTCGATAAACACCTCTCTTCAATAAACAAAGCGACAACCCAAGGGTTGAGCAAACAAATTTTCAAAAAAATCGACTTATAGAGTCTTTAATGTAGCCATAATTTTCCCCATTGATTCTTGGTATTTAAAATCAATGGGGAAACAATAATTAATATAAAAAAGAAGAGAAGCCTTATGAAATTAACTAATAAATTAAAATCGCTAACAACTACCGCATTATTACTGTCAGGCCTGCTTAGCAACTATGCCAGTGCTGATGCAGCGGTTTGGAAAGTGAGTAAAGGTGACAATGAATTATTCATTGCTGGCACAGTTCATATTTTACCTCCCTCGCAATTTCCACTGCCGAGTGAATTCAGCCAAGCTTATCAACAGGCTGATTCGATTGTCTTAGAAGCACAATTACCGGATCCAACGGATCAGAAAGCGCAAATGGAAATGATTCAAAAACTTGCTTATCCAGCAGGTGCTAAATTGAGTCAAATGATTAGCAAGTCCA
>Ga0209291_1004251_pt1 | contig 10010 bp, 2 predicted proteins | sample GOMGulsemesocosm_FD_184633 | JGI IMG/M metagenome (GOLD analysis project Ga0209291, IMG submission 184633) | Methane-oxidizing microbial communities from mesocosms in the Gulf of Mexico - GOM9B Gulf of Mexico (SPAdes) (version 2) | ecosystem: Environmental > Aquatic > Marine > Cold seeps | place... | reverse complement strand
ATAATTGCCCTGTCGCATTTAATAAACGATAACGTGCAATTATTTCACTAAATTCTGCATCAACAAATTCTTTACGAGCTTGAAATAATTCATTTTCAGTATCAAGTAAGTCCAATAGGCTACGTTGACCTAGTTTGAATTGCTGTTCATAAGCGGCTTGTGAATCTTTCGATGCCACAACATGCGCTTGTATATAATATTTTTGTTCGTTCAATAGTTCATATGCATTCCAGGCTAAGTTATACCCTTCCGTCACCTGACGGTATGCACTTTGATTTAGCTCACTCGCTTCTGTAATTTTATAAGCCATTTCCCGTGCGTACGCTTTATCACGTCCACCTGAATATAAGTTATAAGAAAAGCGTACCATTGCGACTACGTCATTGTTATGACCGCCGACACCCGATATGCCATTATGCCCATCTTCACCATCAAGATCGTTGTTAAAGTTAGCATCAACCTCGAACGTTACTTTCGGATAGTAATTTGAATTTGCTGCATCATACTGATAATGAGCAGCAGTTATGTCATTAGTCGATGATTTAATAATTGGATGGTTCGCTAATGCTTGGTCTAAGCCTATTAGCCTATCTGTAGGTAATAAATCTGCGTCAGGCACAGGGACAACAAGGTTATCAGCGCGTTGCTCTGTAACACGATAAAATTGCGCTTCTGTATCGAGGTAATTGTTCTTTGCTGAAATAACATTAGATTGTGCTCGAGCCAAACGACCTGTAATTTGAGAAAGATCAGCAATACTCCCTAGCCCAGAATCTGTCCGTTGTTTTATCTGACTATAAATGGTCTTATGCGTCGTTAAATTCTTTTCCGACAATACTAAGATCTGCTTTGCTTTTAATAAGTTAGTGTACACTTTCGTTACTTCGAGTGCTACGTCTTCCGCGGTACTGAATAACCGCCATTGCTCAGCACTCGTTTCATGAATCGTACGATTAACATCGCTCGATGTTTGAAAACCACTAAACAAACTTTGCTTTAAGCTAATACCAAATTCACCACGGCGTAGTTCTTCAGTGTTATCGTGATCATTGACATCACTCTTTCTTGTCCCCGGGCTATCAGTATATTCATAGCCATAACCCCCCGTGAGATCAATACTCGGTAAATACCCAGATGATGCTTGCTTAACCTGTTCTTCACGTACTTTAAATTTACTAAAGGCGATGCGGATTTCAGGATGACTGCTTAATGTCAGCGCAACAGTTTGCTCTAACGACTGGGCATTGCCCATTGTCGGAACAGCCATAGCTGAGCACATTATCGCGAAATAAAGAAAACCCTTATAGCCTCTTTGTTTCGAGTAAAAATTAGTCGGGTTCATGTTATCTCCATTTTTATTATATGTTTTCAATAGCAATTTATAACTCCCTAAGCGCCATTGCTTTAGCCCTTAAAACAGGATTCAATATATATTCTAATACCGTACGTTTACCTATCATCACATCAACAGATGTCATCATACCGGGAATTATTGGCATATCCTGATTACCCTGAATATCGGAAATTTTAGTGCGGACACGGATAATATAAAAACTATTACCGTCTTCATCCTGAGTTGTATCCGCACTTATGTGCTCAACAACCCCTTTTAAACCACCATAACGGGTAAAATCATATGCAGTAATCTTCACCACTGCTGGTAAGCCCAGATGAATAAAGGCAATATCTTTCGGTTTTATTTTGGCTTCAATCAGTAATTTATCTTCGGTTGGTACAATCTCTAGTAACACCTGACCCGGTTGCACAACCCCACCCATAGTGGTGATATGTAACGTTTTGATAGTCCCGACTACAGGTGAAATGATTAATGCTTTCTCTACCTTATCCTTAACCCCAACTTGCGCTTCAGTAATACGTGAGAACTTACCTTGCAATTCATTTAACTGCGCTCGTGCATCAGCACGATAATTAAGTACCGCTTCACGACGCTTTAACACCGCTTCTGCCATCACCGATTTTAATTTTGGTACTAATAAACGAAGAGAATCAAGCTCACCTTTAATGCTGTTAACACTCCGCTCTAACTTGAGTAACTCCACCTCAGGTACTATGTTCTTTTTCGCTAAAGGTCGTGTCAATTCAATTTCCCGCGAAGCCAATTTATAACTTATTTCCAAGGTTTTTATTTTTGACTTTAATTCCCTGCTTTCTTCATAACGCTGTTGAATTTGCTGAGCCTGAATAGCAACCTGATTGCTAAGACTATCTAACCGAGCCTGATATTCATCTTGTTGACGCACGACTAAATGCGGTAAGTTCTGCTTTAAATCATCAGGAAATATCAAGGTTTTTTTAGCTATCTTAATTTGTAATTGCCAGTCTGGAACATCGGCAACCAAGATACTCGTTAACTCACTGCGCAAACGAATAATATCCGCCCGCAAGCTATCAACTTCTTGACGTTGTTGTGCTAAGTCGGCTCGAAAACGTGTATCATCAATTCTCGCCAGTGGCTGATCTTTACTGACTATCATGCCTTCAGTTACATATAACTGTTGTAAAATACCACCATCTAAACTCTGAATAATCTGGATCTGCGAAGAAGGTACAACCTTACCCATTCCCGTTGCCACTCGGTCTAATTTGGCAAAGTAAGCCCATATAAGAAAGCTAAGTACAAATGCAGCCAACGCCCAAATAGTTAATCTGTGAACCTGCGGCGTTTGCGCTAACATAGCACCGTACACATCATCAGCCATCTCTAGGTCTTGCTTACTAACCTTCATTGCACAGCTCCCGGAGTCAGCAGTCCATTTTTCAATTTATTTAAAATAACCTCTTTATTGCCATCAGCAACCAAATGACCTTTATCTAATACTATGATCCGATCCACTAACTGTAATAGGTGCATTTTGTGCGTGATCAATACTAACGTACGATCTTGTGCGGTAACGTTCATGGACTGGATAAACTGCTTTTCTGCTCGCGCATCCAAACTTGCAGTAGGTTCATCAAGTAATAATATTTGAGGTTCGTTTAAGATCGCGCGCGCTAAAGCGATAGATTGACGTTGACCGCGAGATAACGCTTTACCGCCTTCACCGACTTGCTGATCTAACCCCTGCGAATCAAGATCTGTAAATATATTGACCCCGGATAATTGTACTGCGCGAATAAGCTGATATTCAGTTACTTGTTTAGCACCAAACAAAATGTTTTCGCGAATAGTACCGTGAAACAAGGTTATATCCTGTGGTAAGTACCCAAAGTTACGGCGCAAATCACTTGGATGGATCTGCTTGTGATTCATGCCGTCATAGTGCAGGCTACCCGTGGTCGGCAGATATAAACCTAACAATAGTTTAGCGAGGGTACTTTTCCCTGAACCATTACGCCCTATCACAGCGACTTTTTCACCAGGTTTAATCACTAAAGACAAGGGGTATAAACTCGGTTTATCGATGTCAGGATAGCTAAAACCAAGCTGCTCTAAACTGATATTACCTTCAAGTTTACGACGACTAATCAAATGTGCTTTGTCTTCAAATTCATCTTTCTGCGCCATGATCGCATCAAGTTGACGCATAGCACTCACGGTTTGATTAGAGCGAGTCATTAATGAGGCTATTTTTGCCATCGGTGCTATTGCGCGGCTCGATAACATAACAGCAGCAATAATAGCGCCCATCGAAATAGCATTATCCGCAACTCGATAAACCCCTAAAACCACCACACCAATTACCGATACTTGCACAATAAAACTTGCAACGTTAGACACGGAATTGGTTAATACTTTAGATTTAAGCTGCCAGCTAGAAATATGACCAAGCATCTGCTGCCAACTGTTTTGCACCACACCTTCTGCACCGTTGGCTTTAATCAGCTCTAATACCGATAAACTTTCAATTAAATGACCGTGTCGTAGACTAGAAAATTTATTACTTTCTTCAATTGCATGACGTAAACGTGGCTGGACAAGTAAGGTATAACCTAGGATAAGTAAGGTCGCAATAACGGAAAAAACCACGAGATCGCCAGCGACAAGCCAAATAATAAACATAAATAACAGTGCAAAAGGCAGGTCAACTAAGGCAGTTATCGTCGCCGAAGATAAAAACTCCCGCACACTGTCAAATTCACTGAGCTGCTTGGCCATGCCTCCGACACTGGCCGCGCGTTTTTCTAACGGCATGCCAATCACTTTAGCAAACAATTTAGCAGAGGTTTGTAAATCAATTTTCTTACCTGCTACATCAATAAGGTAACCACGTAATTGCTTCATGATAAAGTCAAATATGTAAGCGATGGTCGCACCAATCGCTAATACCCAAAGTGATTCAAAAGCTAAATTCGGTACTACTTTGTCGTACACATTCATCACAAATAACGGGGATGCTAAAGCAAATAAGTTAACCAAAATAGACGCGACAATAACATCACGATATATCGGCGCAGCAGACTTAATTGTTTCCCATAACCAATGCTTTTTAGTTTCATGTAGGTGTACATCAAAATCACGGTCACCATGATATTGCTGCTTAATCAAAAACAGATAACCAACATAGATCGCTTCAAGTTCAGTGATCGTTAATGATATTTCACCGCCAGTTTCAGGCATTGAAATAATGGCTTTATCTTGACTAAAATCCAGTTCCTGTAATACGCAGGCTTTTTGATCTTTTAATAACAAAATACACGGTAATAGCATACTCGGTAATTCATTCAGACCTTTTTGACTGAGTTTAGCACTCAGGCCCGCACGACCAGCCGCTTGTGGCATTAACTCGGGGGTAAGATTCGAACCCGATATAGACAGGCCAGCAGTGAGCGCATCTGCAGAACAGGGATTGCCAAAGTGCTCAGTGAGCAAAATTAAGCAATCCAGTAGTGCATCCTCAGTAATATGCTGAGAAGCTTTGATTGTCCACTGTGTCTTATTTGCAGTCTTAGTCGAGTCCACGTGTAATATTTCCCTCAAATTCCTTAATAAACAAACCTGTTGATTTAGAAGATCAATGGGTCTGCAACATCATCTAATATGCTATTAATGCCGCTAGGACTGGTAATATCCACATTTGTATAAGCGTCTCTGAGATCTACACTATCCAAAATAATCACTTGGCTGACTGCAGAACCAGCACCTTCTGTATGAATATTTATAGTTGTAGTAATGGTACCACCCGTTGCAGTGGCAAAGCTAAAGTCAAGGTAATCATCAAGCTCTCCGCTATTTACACTTTGTAATAAATCACTAAGATCGAGCTTATCTTCACTTATATTAAAATCGGTAATATGGTCAACGGCTGGCGCTTGCTCGGTCCCCTGATCACCATCCAACCAAACTGCAGTATCAATACCTGTGCCACCCGTTAATATGTCATTACCTACGCCACCAATTAATATATCATCATCAGCTCCGCCACTTAACGTATCTCCGCCATCTTGGCCCATTAATAAATCATCGCCAATACCGCCACTGAGGTCATCGTCACCAGCACCAGCAACTAAAGAATCATCACCCGCATTACCAATAAGCATATCCGCATTATCACCACCAAGCAGGATTTCATCGAATTCACCACCAGTGATAGTTGCACCACTGACTTCTTCAAATGTGATTTCAGCTTGATCATTTGCACCGCTATTATTTAATGTATAGCCGAAACTTACGTCATTGATGTTACTACCTGAAGCAACAGTGACCTGAATAGTCTCAAGCGGTGTACCATTACCAATAACCGTTGCATTTACCTCATCACTGATAGATGAGATTTCAGCTGATGCTCCTTTGATGTCGTTGTGCATTAATGCCAACGTAGGGATCTCTAATGTTGTAACACCATTTTGGTTAGTTAGGATTAGATCTCGATTAGCGTCAAGATTTGCTTGATATTCCAAATTGATCGTCATATTAAGCTGTGTACTATCGCCATCATTATCGACAATAGTGATTTCAAAAATATCTTGTTCACCAGTAATACTTTCGTCTAATTCAATATTGTAGCTGTAATTTAAGGTAGCTAAGTCTAAGGTCAGAGTCCCCCCTTTCTCTGTTACAACTGATATTACCGAGTTTGCATCACCAGGTTGATAGGTATAAACCACACCATCGATAGTAATTGTTGATATGTAGCCACCATCAGCACCTAAAGCAGCACCTGCATTTCCACTTGCAGCCAGTAATGAAACGTTACCGCTAAGAATACCGCTATCAATCGTACTCAATAAAGTATCAGATAGCTCAGCAGCTGATGAGATTTTGATAGTATTTGGTTCGAGTTCACCACTATCATTCGTATTCGGATAACCAATAGGATTTAATTCATTTAATGAAGTGCTAGCACCAATACCAATCGAAAATGAGGTATCGATATTATTATTATCAAGGAAACCTTCCCAAGTTGCTTGATCTGTACCATCAATGCCATGACCTGAGGTTGGTGCACCATCAGAAATAAAGTAAACAAGTGATTTATCAGCCGCATTACCTGTAGGAGCTTGGTAATTGTCCATAACTGAATTTAGGGCTTCATCATAGTACGTCACACTTCCCGGGATAATTTGAGTTTCTAAATAATCCATAGCTGTAAATAAATCATCTTCAAACCACGGTGACTTAGTCGCTGCATAATTGAAGGCAACAAATTGGACATTAACATTACCCACTTTGTCATACTCTGCAAGCATACTCGTGATCGCTTCTTTGGCGACTTCCATACGAGTACGCCCTGTACCATCGCCAGCTGACCATCCCATTGAACCAGATTTGTCTAATACAACGGTTAAATTGACGGTATATGCTTCTGATGCGGCTTCCAGTGTCAACTCAACATTGTTGGCTACAGGTGCATCATCGACAATATTGACATTGAATTGTGCGGTAGTTTGGTGTCCGCTATTTTGATCCGTTAACTGATAATTAATAGTATCTACAGTACCATTACCGGCAACTTGAACTGCATTAGTTAAGGTATAAGTATAATCGCCCGCTCTATGACTACCGTCATCTTCGACATAAACAGTTAATAAACCTTGGTCCATATTAACCGTGACACTTGAGCTAGAACCAGGTACAACCCCGTCCACAGAAGTTATTACTGTTGACGCACCAATACCCGCATCATTATCTAATAAATTACCAGTGAGAACCGTTGTTGAAACGCCCTCAGCAGTGCCATCTGTTAGACCTGATTCAAATACAGTTCCGCTATCATCAAATGCGGTTGAATCGCCAGAATGTTCAATCGTTAAGGTTGCATCACTGCTGTCACCATCCGAATCAACAATATTGTAATCAAATGTTTCATCTGGAATTACGCCGTGATCTGCTGGGATAACAGCGCCTGTTAATACAACGCTAGAATTATTATGCTGGTATACGGAGATGTAGGACACTTCCGTGCTAAACATAAATTCTTCAGATACTGTATTGTCAAGCTCTCCACTTACCCATTTGATACTATCAACGACATTACCACTGGCATCATAACCATAAACACTGATGTACTCATTATTACTTAATTCAGCAAAACTTAAATTCACTTTTTTAGTTGCAACACCTAAATCAAGTACGATTGATTCACCATGACCAACCGTAGAAGAATTACCAGTACCAACACCAATACCATTACTTGAAATATTTGAATGTGCAGTATTTGTCGCGCTATTAAGATTACTTGGGTTTAGTCCTAACTGAGGTGAATCACTCTGATAAACATTAGAAGAATCTGCATTAAAGTCATTAAAACCGTAAATAGTAATACCCGAATCATTCCAACTAGATGATTCTAAGTTTCCATTAGCAATAGCTGTATCAGCCAAGTCAGAAGTGTACTGATAACTGCCATCATCATGAAAAATTATTAAACCATTAGCAGTATCCAGCGTTAATTCACCGTTAACTAAATTTTGGCCATTTACACTCGTTAAAGTAACAGTATCAGCACCTAATGTATCAGCACCGTCATCTTGACCACCTGCTCCGGAGATCACATTACCATAAATCGTACCACCGTAACCGACACTATCAAGGTCATCCATAGATACTGGAGCACTATCAATTACAACCACATTAAGGTCAACACTCGTCGATGCGGTTTCATTCGCACCAGTACCATTTGCCTCAGTTGAGGTAGCTGTAAAACTTAATGTGTGCGTTGTACTATCACCCGTAGCTAGCCCATTAAATGTTAATGTACTTAAATCCCAATCACTGATATCAATTACAGAACCATCACTGGTGACAGAATTAGTACCATCACTGATAACGGCACCGACTGGCACACCACTCACCGTTATAGCAAAACTTTCTGAACCATCTAGATCAACAAAATCCGCATTAACACTTGAAAGTGAAATATCAGTATCTTCGATACCTTCATTCAAGCGTACAGGATAAAATCCTCCATCATTATTGCTATTCTCGGCATATCCACTATGTTGGCCATCTAACGAATTAACTTCGTTAATATCTGCATACGTTGGTAATACTGATAACTCTTGCTCTGCGCCACCATTAATTTTAACACTTACATCATAAGAACCGACACCAGAAGCGTTATAAGCATACATCTCAAAGCTGTAATAACCAGATTCAGATGGTACAAATGCCGTCGATGTGTAATTCCCCCAACTGTCAAATCCTTGAGAAAATACTTGATCGCCGCCGATCTCCATATGGAAAGTATCATCACGATAACCGGTAAACTCATAACTAATGCCAGCTTCAAGGTAAATTAAACCAGTAGCTTTAACAGCACTATCCGTGGCTAAGTTAATTGTTCCGCCTGCGTCAGTAAGTGATAGCAAATTCTCGGTACTGTCTGGTGTTTCATTCGCCAGAGCCTGTTCCATGTAACCAGCGTTACTGCCAGATACATCAGATATATTAAACGCCGTTACATTATTAAATGTTTCAACTGACAAACCTGCACCTTGAGGGGCTACATAATTTGCAGAACTCACCACACCGCTTGATACCGTTAAGGTCGGTACATCGGCGACCGCTTCAACATTCACTGTTGCAGTTACCGAATTACTCCACTCTGCACCATCTGATACACTAAAATCAAAATCACTATAACCTTGCCCCGATTCATGCTCATCATTCACAAAACGTAAATTATCGGCATTAATATCTGTAATAGATACCGTTTGACCATTTGTGACACTATTCCAACTCGAACCATCATATAATTGCAGCTCCCCATCACTGGGCAAGCTATCAATACGAATACTCACTAATGCATCACTGGCATCGCTATCAGCAAAATTAAAGTCACTTACATTCAGTATGTAAGGGGCATCCTCGGTAGCATCGATAGCCGCAGCGGTCGTTGTGGGCGCTATATTTATTTCGACAGTTTGCTCTGCTGTAGCACCTTGATTACCTGCAATATCAACGATACGCATCTCGTAATCGAAATCCGCTGTATGCGTATTAGCTGTATCATCATGGCTCCAGGTAGTGCCAGAAACGCTGCTCACATCAACCCAAGTTGCGCCGTTATCTGTGCTTATTTGTAGAGTTTCATCTGACTGTAGTGTATTAGCTAGGCTACCACTAACGATTAGGTTGGTATCCGTTGTTTTAAAGTCATGACTATCAAGGCCAGTGTCATCAGTGATAGCCGCAATCGTAATTGTGTTTGCTGAGACTGTTGTATCAAAGGTAACAGCGTGCTCTGCCGCATTACTTACCACGGTATTACCCGCAGCATCAGATGAAGCAACGCTTGCATCAATGGTATTATCCGCTTGTAAATCTGTGGTATCCACATCAACGCTGTAGTTACCTGAACCATCAACCGTTGTTGTGTAAACTTGACCATTTACCGTCACGGTAACTGTATCGCCAGTGCTAATATCACCGCCAGTCGCTGTACCGCTTACCGCGATAGTCGCCGCGCCTGCTTCAACTGCGTTGATAACATCATCGCCTGCAACCGTTGATATGGTTACCGTACCTGCGTCAGCTGTGGTATCGAATGAGATCGCGTGTTCAGCCGCATTACTAACCACCGTATTACCCGCGCTATCTGATGAAGCCA
>Ga0209291_1004249_pt1 | contig 10014 bp, 7 predicted proteins | sample GOMGulsemesocosm_FD_184633 | JGI IMG/M metagenome (GOLD analysis project Ga0209291, IMG submission 184633) | Methane-oxidizing microbial communities from mesocosms in the Gulf of Mexico - GOM9B Gulf of Mexico (SPAdes) (version 2) | ecosystem: Environmental > Aquatic > Marine > Cold seeps | place... | reverse complement strand
CAAATATGTTGTCACATAATATATTCCTTTCTGAAGATTAAGCTTTTCTAATTCGAAACTAATTGTTTTTACAACATTGTTTTTTGATTTAACATCAAAGGGAATAACCGATGTACTGAGCCAAGCATATTTTTGACCTAAACTATCATCTATTCTAATATCTAATCTCACATCACAAACTTTAACATTAGTATTGTTAGAAATGTCAAAACTTATAGAAAATGGAAGACCAACTGTACCATGGAAATCATTTCCTATGCTCTTAGTTTTTACGGAAGTAATTTTAATAACTCCATTACCTTTTCTTTCTAAACTTTCAAAATCTTCTTTTTCCTTTCGCATCTGACTAAGGTATAGGTTGATAATATTATCAACGCTACCTGTAGACCTTATTCTTCCTTTTTCTACTAAAATTGCTCTAGTACATAAATTTTTAATTGCCGACATATTATGACTGACAAACAAAACTGTTCGTCCATCACCACGACTAATATCTTGCATTTTACCAATAGCCTTTTTCTGGAACTCGGCATCACCTACAGCTAGCACTTCATCTATTACCAAAATCTCTGGTTCTAAAAAGGCTGCTACTGCAAAAGCTAATCGTACAGTCATACCAGAGCTATAACGTTTAACTGGAGTATCTATATAACGCTGACAACCGGAAAACTCAATAATTTCGTCAATTTTAGACGAAATTTCTTTTTTAGTCATTCCTAAAATGGCACCATTTAAATACACGTTTTCACGTCCAGTCATCTCGCCATGAAATCCTGTTCCTACTTCTAATAAAGATGCTATACGTCCTTTAGTTTTAATCTCGCCTGTTGTTGGTCCTGTAACTTTAGATAAAATTTTAAGCAAGGTTGATTTTCCTGCTCCATTCTTACCTATAATCCCTAAGACTTCACCACGTTTAACTTCAAAATTAATATCTTGTAAAGCCCATACATATTCTGACTGTCCTTTAGTACTACGATCATTACTCTCGCCTACTTTTAAATAGGGATCTGCTTTACCTCGTACTTTATGCCACCATCTATTTAAATCGTGACTGATGGTTCCTGTACCGACTAATCCTAAACGGTATTGTTTAGAGATGTTTTCTGCTTTTAAAATAATGTCTTTTTCTTCCATATTACACAGTATCTATAAAAGACTTTTCGGTTTTATTAAATATAACTAATCCTATTAAAAACAAGATAACGCTAATAACACCTGCGTAAATAAAATTGCTAAACGCAAAACTTCCAACGCCCAACGTCATCTGTCTAAATAACTCTATAATGGTTGTCATTGGGTTATAGGCTACTAACCATGAATATTCTGGCAATTTTTCTTTAAAATAGGATAAGGGATACATCACTGCAGAACCATACATTAACAATTGTACACCAAAACCTACCAAAAAGGTTAAATCACGATATTTAGTGGTCATTGAAGATATAATCATCCCTAGACCTAATCCTAATAAACCCATAAATAAAATTAGTATGGGTAGTAGTATAATAGTCAGTTGTGGTAAGGCATTACTGGCTGCATCTGTAAATAACACAAAGTAGATATAAAACGAAATAAAGACTAATAGCTGAATTCCGAATTTTATAAGATTAGAAAACACGATAGATAAGGGTGTAATAACTCTAGGAAAGTACACCTTACCAAATATACCTTGATTAACCTTAAAAGTATCACTTGTTCCTGTTAAGCAAGAGCTAAAATAGTTCCAAGAGGTGATGCCTGCTAAATTAAATAAAAAGGAAGGAATCCCATTACCTGTAGGTATGGCAGCTAGATTATTAAATATTAGTGTAAAAATTACTGAGGTAAATAAGGGTTGTATAAAATACCATAAAGGCCCTAATATGGTTTGTTTATATTGTGTGATGATATCGCGTTTTACAAATAAAAACAATAAATCACGATACCTCCATATCTCTTTAAAATTGAGATTTATAAGCTTTTTTTTGGGCGAAATGGTGTATAACCAATCTGAATTAATATGTTTACTCTCCAAATTTATTATTTTATTGCTTATTTAAATGGATTTAAAAATGCTATAATTTTTTTAGTAAAAGATGTATTCTTTTTTTCCTCCTCATGATACCCATTACCATAAGCACCATAACCGTAACCATAACCGTAACCGTAACCGTAACCATATGTTCCTTTTTGATCGTAATAATTATATAGAAAACTAATGTTTTTAACCTCTCCTTTTTTATGTTTATCGGTTATTAAAGCTAGCATTTCTTTTTTGGTATAGTCTTGACGGACAACATACAAAGAGGCATCTACATAGTCTGTTAGCTCCAATGCATCAGCAACTAAGCCAACTGGTGGTGTATCCAATATAATATAGTCATAGACCTCTTTTAATTCAGCAATAAATTGGTCCATTTGCGAACCAATAAGTAATTCAGATGGATTAGGAGGAATAGGTCCAGAAGTTATAACATCAAGGTTTTCAACTTTAGTGTGTTGCACAACTTCTTGCAAAGATTTTTGCCCAATCAAATAATTTACTGCACCTGTAGTATTATCAATATCAAAATCTCCAAAAATCTTGGGTTTTCGCAAATCTAACCCAACTAATACAGTTTTCTTTCCGCTTAATGCAAATACAGTTGCAATATTAATGGAGCAAAAGGTTTTTCCTTCTCCACTGACGGAAGAGGTAACCATAACGGTTTTAGTACCATCTAAATCATGTTTTTTGTACATGAATTGCAAACTAGATCTAATGGCTCTAAAGGCTTCAGCTATCGCAGACTTAGGTTTATTGTAAACTGCTAAATTATTCTCAGAATCATTTTTACCTACAACTCCTAATAGTGGGATTTTAGCTAATTTTTCTAAATCATTGGGTGCATGAATTTTATTATCAAAAAAAGTAATTATAAAAGACAATAACAAAATAGGGATTAATGCAGCTAAAACCGCAAAAACATAGCGTATATTAAGGTTAACTGCATTACGTCCTTGTCCAACATCTTTAGCTGGCTCAATAAAAATAATATCAGAAATATTAGAAGCTTTAATTAAATCGGCTTCACCTCGTTTAGCTAAATATAAATTGTAAGTACTTTGACTTAATAAATATTCACGTTCAATAGCTTCTAATTTTTGTTGATTTTCAGGAAGAGTTGAAAATTCTTGTTCTGAACTATATATTCTAGAATTTAAGGATTGTAACTGAAAACCTATATTCGCTTTTACTGAAGCTATGTTTTCAATCATAACATTTTTAAGAGACTCTATTTGATTATTCAAATCATCAAATACAGACACATTATCCCTTACCGAAGTTTCTAAAGTAGACTTTTGCACAGACAAAGCTACTATCTTAGAAATTCCTCCAATTATATTAGAATCGTCGATACCTTGTAGTGCTGGTGCAGGAAAACTAGTAAAATCAGAACTAGTTAAAAGGTAATTCTTTAATAAGTCGTATGACATTAAACTTTCATTTAAAAGCTCTTTTTGACTGTTGTAGTCTTCAATTTTACTTGATAAAATCTCGCTTTCTCCTTTAATATTAAATATTTTATTACTTCGTTTAAAATCGTTTAAAGAATCTGCTTTCCTGTTTAATTGCCCTTTAACACGAGCTAACTGTTTATCAATAAAGGCAACTGTATTAATTGCGTATTGATTTTTTCGTTGGAGCTGGTCACGCTCTAAAATAAAAACTGAAGTATTGATATAGTCAACTATTTTAGCTTTATTTTTATTAGTTAATCTAACTGTTAATAAGGGTGAATTTTGCTGATTAGCAACCACATAACTATTAGAAAATTCAGATACAGTTGCATTAAAACTATTGTATTGTATAAAAAATTCCTTGTTTTTTTTAATAGCTACATTCCCCCTTTTTACTAGACTCCCCTTTAAAAAAGGCAAGTCTATGTATTCTTCAAACTTATATATTTGAGAGAAAACTGGCGAAGATACTGGAAAAGATTTTATTTCTTTAGTATAAAAATTTTGAGCGATTACAGTTTCAGACTCTCCTAAATCATAAGATAACTTAAACGTATCAGCATCTAAAAACTCAAGTTTTATAGGATGTCCGATCAATTGATAAGCACTATCTAAACCTACAAATTTAAACTGGTGACTGCCATAAATATCTGTTTTGTAAAATCGACCTTGCTTTAGATAACTTAAATATAAATCTAAACTATCCACAACTTTTTCATGATGTTTTCTAGATTTTAAATTTAACAGGACCTCTTGTACTTTTCCAGATATTCCTCCATAGTTAAAAATCAAACTAGTATTGGAAGTAAACAAAGGATTCTTGTCATCTTGAACTGTAAGAGAAGCTTCTATTGTATAAGGAAACTCCCTTCTAATATTCTGTTGATAGACAACATATAAGCCAACAATTAAAGCCAACAAAAACCATTTCCAATAACTAATAGATCTAAAGATAAATGCTTTAAAATCAAAAATCTGATTATTATCTATCCCTTTTTGCTGTTCCATATTTTATAGATTTTTAGCTAAAAAATAAGTACTAACTAAAACTGAAAATATACTAGCTATAGTCGTTAATGTTTGTGTTGCAGTTTGACCACCACCTAAAGACTTTCGCTTTAATGGTTTGACCATAATAATGTCATTTGGCTGTATATAATAAAACTCAGATTTCATAGCAGCCATATCTGTCAAATCGATATGATGAATTTTCTGTCCTTGTGGATATTGTCTTAATATTAAAACATCTTTTCTATCACCTGTTTGAGTTATATCACCAGCGTTAGCAATAGCTTCAAGAATATTTACTCGATCTTGATACAAAACCTGTGTTCCTTTATTTTCTATCTCACCTAAAGTAGTATATTTTAAACCAGATAATTTAACGGTTACAAATATTTTAGCAGTCTCTTTTAAATATTTTTGTAAAATAACAGTTTTAATTTTTTCTTCAATTTCATCAGTTGTAAAACCTAATACATTTATTTCTCCTAAAATTGGAAATTCAATATTTCCATGTAAATCAACTGTAAACCCATTGTAATATAAAGATTGATCCGAGTTACCTATTTCATTTGTTGTAGGATTAAAGATTTGAACTAAATCAGAAACCTCTCTTTTTTCAGCTTTAACATTAACACTCAACAAATCATTAACCTGCACACGATATGGTGATGCTAAAGCTTGTAATTGAAGAGAATCGTTTATTACAGTACCTTTATCTTGCAAGTAAACGACATCTTTTTGAGTTATACATGAGGTGCTTATAAGGCTAAGCACTATCACAAAACACATTACAATTTGCTTCATTTTAAAAAGGTTGTTAATTCACAAATATAACCTTTAGCACTGTAAAACAAAACAAGTAACTAGGTTTTTGAATTTTAATCTCAAAATTAAGCAATAACACAGGTTTATTTTTTAAAAACTTTTTTAGCCTCCATATAGCTAACCTACTAACTTTTCACTTTTAAAAATTCTACATTTCACTTATAATAACCATCTTTGCTAAAAATTATACGCATTGAATTATTTAACAGTTGAAAATATAGCCAAATCTTATGGCGAACTAACATTATTTGAAGGGCTATCTTTTAGCGTACATAAAGACCAAAAGATTGCTTTTGTAGCTAAAAACGGAACGGGAAAAACCTCTATCTTAAAAATGCTTGCTGGTTTTGACGTACCTGACACTGGTAACATAATTTACAGAAAGGATATTAAAGTAGCTTTTTTACCTCAAGAACCAATTCTAGACCCAGAATTAACCATTGAACAAACCATCTTTAATGCAGATAATCCTGTTTTAGATATTATAAAAAATTACGAAAAAGCATTACAAAATCCTGAAGATGAAGATATGTATCAAAAAGCGTTTGAGCAAATGGATAGACACAATGCTTGGGATTTTGAAACACAATACAAACAAATACTTTTTAAATTAAAACTAGATAATCTAGACCAAAAAGTTAGCGTCTTGTCTGGTGGTCAAAAAAAACGCCTTAGCTTAGCTAATGCACTAATTAATAAGCCCGACTTATTAATTTTAGATGAACCTACCAACCATTTAGATCTAGAAATGATTGAATGGCTAGAAGCCTTTTTTGCTAAAGAAAACATCACTTTATTTATGGTCACTCACGACCGCTTTTTTCTTGAGCGTGTGTGTAATGAAATTATAGAGCTTGATCATGGCGAGCTATATAGTTACAAAGGAAACTACTCCTACTACCTTGAAAAAAAAGAAGAGCGTATTGCTAGAGAACAAGTAGAAACAGGAAAAGCAAAACAACTTTTTAAAAAAGAATTAGTGTGGATGCGTCGCCAACCAAAAGCACGTACTACAAAATCTAAATCTAGAATTGACGATTTTACCGAAATTAAACACAAAGCATCCCAACGCAGAAAAGATCATGTTGTAGAGTTAGAATTAAACATGGAACGCTTAGGAAGTAAAATTGTCGAACTTGTTAAACTATCTAAATCCTTTAAGGACAAAGTAATATTAGACAAATTTGATTACAACTTTCAACGTGGAGAACGCGTAGGGATTATTGGTAAAAACGGAACAGGAAAATCAACATTCCTAAATATGTTAACCCAAACAACTGCTCCAGATAGTGGAAAAATATTAATTGGAGAAACAGTTAAATTTGGTTATTATACCCAAGCAGGTATTACACCAAAACCTAACCAAAAGGTTATTGATGTGGTTAGGGATTTTGGAGATTATATTCCCTTAAAAAAAGGACGTCAAATTAGTGCACAACAATTGTTAGAACGCTTTTTATTTGACAGAAAAAAACAATATGATTTTGTTGAAAAACTAAGTGGTGGTGAACGTAAACGCTTATACCTTTGTACCATTTTAATACAAAATCCCAACTTTTTAATTCTGGATGAGCCTACTAATGACTTAGATATCGTAACGCTAAACGTTTTAGAAGACTTTTTATTAGATTTTCCTGGCTGTTTAATAGTCGTCTCTCACGACCGCTACTTTATGGACAAAATTGTGGATCACCTATTAGTGTTTAAAGGCGAAGGTGAAGTAGAAAACTTTCCAGGAAACTACACAGATTATCGTATATACGAAGACAGTAAAGCTCCTGAAAGTGACACTGACGCAGAGGACAAAAAAGAAAAGAAAAACTGGAAAAAAGACAGCAGCAAAGCAGCACTATCATACAACGAACAGAAAGAATTTAATAATTTAGAAAGTAAAATAAAATCTCTAGAGTTTGATAAAAAAGAGATTGAACAAAAGTTTTTAAATCCAGATTTAACGCAAGATCAAATCACAGAATTGTCTGCTAAAATCCAAAAAATCATGGATAGCATTGAGGAAAAAGAAATGCGTTGGTTAGAATTGTCAGAAAAAATGGAAGGATAAGTTAGACTGAAAAAGGACGATTAGTACTAAAACAAAAAGGTCTAATCCTAAAATCAATTCATAGAATTGAACATTGAAATGCTGAAATAATGAACGAAGGAATAAAGTTGTAAAGCGCAGCTTTAAGCACGTAACTCCGAGAGTGAATGATACTTTAGTAATTTCCCCATTTCAATATGATTTTTTGGCTTGGTTCATCCTGAGCGTAGTCGAAGGGTTTGTATCAAGACAAAATTAACAGAAACAATAAATCACTATCTAAAACGCCTTTCAAGAAAAAACATTTGATCTTTAAAAAAAATAATAGCAAACAGCTATCAGATGAGTAAGACTTACCAAATACAATCCTACTTTAATTTTTTAAAACGCTCCACTAATCAACATGGTGTGCACTCCCCTTTTGTATATGATTTAGTTACCAAGTGTTTTTACGACAAAAAAAAGCACGCTGCTTACCTAGATATTAAAACCTATAGAAACAAGCTACTAAAAAACACCGCTAGCATAAACATTTCCGACTTAGGCCCTGGCAGTCAAGTGTTTAAAACTAATAAAAGATCCGTTTCTAAAATGGCTAAAATAGCTGGATCAAATTATAAAGAAGCCAAATTACTATTCCGATTAGCCAATTATTTTAAAAGTAATACCATTTTAGAGCTTGGTACATCTCTAGGTATTGCAACACAAGCTTTGGCATTGGGCAATCCAAAAGCAACAATTACAACCGTAGAAGGCTGTCCTAATATTTCGGATGTAGCCGAAACCCAATTTAAAAATTTCGAGTTAAAAAATATTACAATAAAAACAGGAGATTTTGCTAAGGTCATAACTAATTTAAATACAAAAACCTTAGACTTAATTTATTGCGATGGTAACCATACCTTGCAAGCGACGTTGCAGTATTTTGAATTATTACTTCCTAAAACACACAATGACACAGTCATGATTTTTGATGACATTTACTGGTCAAAACAGATGACTGAAGCTTGGGAGATTATAAAAAATCACCCACAAGTTACCGTAACTATTGACACCTATAAATTTGGTTTTGTGTTTTTTAGAAAAGAACAAGCTAAAGAGCATTTTACCATTAGACTTTAAATTAAGGATTAGTCGCGTCACATAGTTTTTAACTTTCTACATTTAAACTTTTCCATTAACTTTACAGTCATGAAAATATATACAAAAACAGGAGATAAAGGTACTACAGCATTATTTGGAGGCACACGTGTACCTAAACACCATATTAGGATTGATAGCTATGGTACTGTTGACGAGCTAAACTCTTACATAGGTTTAATAAGAGATCAAGAGATTAATCAATTATATAAAGACATTTTAATTGTCATACAGGACAAGTTATTTACTGTAGGTGCAATATTGGCTACAGATCCTGAAAAAGCAATTCTTAAAAACGGAAAAGAGCGTCTAAACATTAATAAAATTTCTGATGAAGATATTGTGTTACTAGAACAAGAAATGGACATCATGAATCAAGATTTACCACCAATGACACATTTTGTGCTCCCTGGAGGACACCAAACCGTGTCATTCTGTCACATTGCCAGAACCGTTTGCAGACGTGCAGAACGCTTAGCGTCAGCGCTTAACGATTTAGAACCTTTTGAAGCTAATGCGTTAACGTATTTAAACCGTCTTTCTGACTATCTTTTTGTATTGGCACGAAAGTTGTCTCATGACTTACAAGCAGACGAAGTAAAGTGGATTCCTGAAAAAAAGTAACAAACTTTACAAAGCGTTGTGATTAGTAACTCTGCAAAATACTTTAGTATCAAGTAGTTTCAGTTTAGAAGACGTTCTTTTTTTTAATGAAAAAATAATTCACTTTTTTCTTGACTATTTAAACTAAAAATTTATTTTTGCAAAAATTAAAACCGCATAAGAAATGTATTGGACATTAGAATTAGCATCTTATTTAAGTGATGCACCTTGGCCAGCAACTAAAGATGAGCTTATTGACTACGCTATTAGAACAGGCGCACCTTTAGAAGTTGTAGAAAATTTACAATCAATAGAAGATGAAGGTGATTCATACGATTCTATAGAAGAAATTTGGCCAGATTATCCAACTGACGAAGATTACCTCTGGAATGAGGACGAGTATTAATAACACACAAATAGTATCAAAAAAGTCTCAATTAGAGACTTTTTTTGTGCTTTTTAATATAGCTAAACGCAGCTAAAAACGTATATTTAAGCCCTTTTTAAAAAAGGACAAAACATAAAGTACTGTTATTCTTTGCAATGCATAGAATGGCATCTCAAATAAAACACAAAAACTATGAGTTTTTTAAATTCCGTACTAAAAGTATTTGTTGGCGACAAGTCTAAACAAGACGTTAAAGCCATCACACCAATAGTAGATAAAATTAAAACCTTTGAAAAGGCTTTGATAGCCTTATCACATGACCAACTACGTGCTAAAACTGACGAGTTTAAAGCTATTATAGCAGAAGCACGTCAACCGTTTTACTCTAAAATTGAAGCGCTACAAGCTGAGGCTGAAACGACTGAAGACATAGACAAACGTGAAGATATCTATCAAGAAATAGATAAAATTAAAGAAGAGTCTTATACTGCTACAGAAGATAAGCTAAACAAAATATTACCAGAAGCGT
>Ga0209291_1004247_pt1 | contig 10022 bp, 9 predicted proteins | sample GOMGulsemesocosm_FD_184633 | JGI IMG/M metagenome (GOLD analysis project Ga0209291, IMG submission 184633) | Methane-oxidizing microbial communities from mesocosms in the Gulf of Mexico - GOM9B Gulf of Mexico (SPAdes) (version 2) | ecosystem: Environmental > Aquatic > Marine > Cold seeps | place... | reverse complement strand
AATATTACCTCAAAACTAAAGTTTGTATCGGTAGTGTTTATAACACCTATATCGCGATTTGCGTATGTTAAGCTTTCAAATGTTTCGCTGTTTATTAATATTGCATCAATAATTGTGATTACACATATGTGGTTTTGAGTTTTTGTATGATTTCTATATATATCATTAGTTGTAGATGTTGTGATGGTGGCATTTAAATAATCTGGGCCTACAGTAGGGTCAGTGATGTCGGTTGTAGGGTCATTGTCGCTATTTGTGTCTTCATAACGAGTTATTGTTCCATCGTTGTCATCATCAGTATCTAAGTAATTAGGTTGGTCTGTTCCGTCTGTATTCAGTGCATCGGATAAATCACCATCGCCATTTGGATCAGGGTTTTCATTAGCAGTAGGTACATTGTCACCGTCATCATCCGAGTCTAAGTAATCTGGAACCCCATCATTATCAGTATCTCTAGGATTTGTTAAGTGATTGTTGTCCCCGTCAGTATTGTCGTCTTCTAAATTAGCTGGTATTCCATCATTGTCATCTTCAATGAGCGTTGTTGTAAATTTTACAGTACCACTTGTTGCTTCGTAATTAGTTAGAATAACAGGAGATGTTGGCGGTAATGAATTGCAAAATATAGCTGAAGGGTCACCAGTATATGATCTGTAATTGAAGGTATTGGTGCTCGATAATTCTGTAGTAGGGTAGTCCTCTGTGGTTGGGTCAATTACTAAAGTAAAATTGTCTTTATCGGCAATAGGAAGTTTTATAGATAGCGATTCATATGGGTTTTCTTTTATAGAATATATGATTAAATCAGTATTTCCTTCGCAATATTCAAGTGTCTCTGGGAAGTGTAATTCGGTAACAAAAACATCTCCGTCATTACACGATAAAAGACTGATTGTACACGCTATTAAAAGAAATATTCTAGTCATAAAAGGCTTAATTATTTTAGTAAAATACAAATTAACGAATATTTGTTGATAATTACTTTATTTGGGTTAAATTTACCAACCCTTTTTTATGAACATTAAATAACTTATTAGGTGAAAAGAGTATATTTTGATAGTGCAGCAACTACTAGTGTTAGCGAAAATGTAGTTAAAGCAATGACGGACTGTTTGACAAATGATTATGGTAATCCGTCATCAACCCATAGTTTTGGGAGAAGTGCTAAGTCGTTAATTGAACAAGCAAGGAAAAATATAGCAAAACAATTAAACGTTTCTGCTTCAGAAATTATTTTTACTTCTGGAGGGACAGAGGCGGATAATTTCGTATTAAATTCAGCGGTTAGAGATCTTGGCGTAAAAAGAATCATTACTTGTAAAATGGAGCATCATGCTATTGGGCATGCAGCTGAGGCTTTGCATAAATGTTTTGATACTGTTGTTGACTATGTGTCTGCTGATGAAAACGGAAGTATTCTTTTGGATAGTTTAGAAACGCTGTTACAGGAAGATAAAGGTAAGACATTGGTTAGTTTAATGCATGTAAATAATGAACTTGGAAATATATTAGATATCGAAAAGGCGGCAAGTATTTGTGAAAGGTATGATGCCTTATTTCATAGTGATACTGTACAGTCAATAGGGCATTATAATGTTGACTTAAGTAAAGTAAAAGTTGATTTTTGCGCTGTAAGTGCACATAAGTTTCACGGGCCAAAAGGAATCGGATTTGCTTTTATGCGAAAAAATACGGGCTTGAATTCATTGATTTTTGGTGGAGGTCAAGAAAGAGGTTTTAGAGCTGGTACGGAATCTGTACATAATATAGTTGGTTTGGATGTGGCTTTTAGAGATGCATATCAAAACTTAGAAAAAGATAGTGCTTATATAAAGGACTTGAAAAGGTATTTTATACAGGAGGTAACTAAAGCTGTTCCAGGTCTTAAATTTAATGGTTTGTCAGGTGACATGGAAAAAAGCACCTACACCTTAGTTAATTTGTTGTTACCAGTAACTGCACAAAAAGCGTTGATAGTGTTGTTTCAGCTAGATTTAAAAGGTATTGCTTGTTCTAAAGGTAGTGCTTGTCAGAGTGGTAGTTCAAAAGGATCACATGTGTTGACGGAAATACTTCATGGTGAAGATATGCAAAAACCATCGTTGCGTTTTTCTTTTTCAAAATACAATACCAAAGAAGAGATTGACTATGTAATTGATGTGTTAAAAGAGTTTGTAGCTTAATTAGTGAGCCCGTAAAATATAGAACAAAAAAATCCTGTCGAAAGACAGGATTTTTTTTATTTAGATAAGATCTAAAATTATGATCTTGTTCTTTTTTCTTTAATTCTAGCTTTCTTACCAGTAAGCTCTCTAAAGTAAAAGATTCTAGCTCTACGAACAGTACCTTTTTTATTGATTTCAATTTTTTGTAACGCAGGCATGTTAACAGGGAATATTCTTTCCACTCCTACAGTACCAGACATTTTTCTAATAGTAAACGTTTCAGTTGAACCGTGTCCTCTTTTTTGGATAACAACTCCTCTATAAAACTGAGTTCTTGTTTTAGCCCCTTCCTTAATTTCGTAGTACACAGTAATTGTATCTCCTGCTCCGAATTCTGGGAATTCTTTTGTTGTTACAAATTCGTCTTGTACAAATTTAATTAAACTTTCCATTTTGTTTTGTTTAAATGATTGATTTAAAGCAACATGCACGATTATCGCCAGAGGTTAGTCTAAATTTGAATGCGAAATTAATCAATAATTAGTAATTAGCAATTAATCTCACTGTTTTTTTATGATTTGATTTATTTTTCAAATAAATCTGGTCTTCTTTCTTTAGTTCTCTGGTGTGCTTGTTCTTCTCTCCAAGATTCTATCTTTGGAAAATTCCCTGAAAGCAATACATCCGGTACTTTTACCCCTTTGTAATCTGCGGGTCTTGTATATACAGGAGGCGCTAATAAATCATCCTGAAAAGAGTCTGTTAAAGCAGATGTTTCGTTGTTTAATACTCCAGGAATAAGTCTGATAACAGCATCGCATAAAACGTTTGCTGCTAATTCTCCCCCAGAAAGTACAAAATCTCCAATTGAAATTTCTCTTGTTATGAATAAGTCACGCACACGTTGATCTACACCTTTGTAGTGACCACATAAAATAATGATGTTTTCTTTTAAAGATAATTCATTTGCTGTCCCTTGATTTAAAGTTTTACCATCAGGAGTCATGTAAATTACCTCATCGTAATTACGTTCTGATTTTAATTTAGAGATACAAAGATCAATAGGTTCAATCATCATTACCATACCGGCTCCGCCACCAAATTGGTAATCATCAATACTTTTTTGTTTGTTGGTGCTGTAATCTCTTAGGTTGTGAAAACACACTTCTACAATTCCTTTTTCTTGAGCGCGTTTCAGAATAGAGTCGTTAAACGGACTCTGCATTAATTCTGGTAAAACTGTAATGATGTCAATTCTCATAAAAACGAATTAGCTTCTGTTTTTGTTTAACTCATCTTGAAGTTTTCGCATTACTTTTTGCTCACGCTCCAAAGCAGTCTTTTTATGACTCTCATATTCTTTTTCAAGTTCCGCAAGTTGAGCTTTTGCTTCTTGGGTAATTGTATTGCTGTTTTTAAACTTGTAAATAAAGAAGAAAAGTAATACTGATAAAACAGATATTATTCCCCAGAAAAGGTTTTTGAATGCTCCTTTTTTCATGTCACTTCCGATAAAAGAAATATTGTCTTTATCCGTGTTTACTTGAGTGATATCATTATTCAGTGTTTCTATTTTAGACTCAAGTTTCTTAGTGTTTGATTTTTGATCTTCAATAATAACTGCTAGAGCTTTAATCTCTCCTTTTTGCTTGTTTACCGAGTCTAATACTTGTTTCTTTAATGTGTGCAACCAAGCTCTCTTTACAACTTTAAATTCTTGGTAGTTGTTAGACTTGGTAATAACATAATCAAACTTTTCGTTGACAGTACTATTAGTAAGTGATAACTCTTTAATTGTTTCTTGGGCTGAAGTATTTATTACACCTATAATAAGTGTGCATAAAAAAAAGAAAAACCTATTCATGGTAAATGTGTTTTTTGGTAAAAAATCCGTGTTATATAAAAAACACGGATTTTTCGTAATTATTGTATGTCGTTAGAATTCTACTAGTAATAGCTAAATCTTCTAACTTTTGATATATGTTTCGCTAAACGAATAACTTGATGTGAATACCCATATTCATTGTCATACCAAACGTATAGTACAACGTTTTTACCGTTACTCCTTACGATAGTAGCTTTACTGTCATAAATAGATGGGGCAGAAGAACCGACAATGTCAGAAGACACCAATTCGTTATCTAATGAATATTTTATTTGCTCTACTAAATCACCTTCTAAAGCGTATTTTTTAATAATTGCATTAACAGCGTCTACTGAAGTTGTATTTTCAACTTCTAAATTTAAGATAGCTAATGAACCATTTGGAACAGGTACTCTAATAGCATTTGAAGTTAATTTTCCTTCTAAAGAAGGTAATGCTTTTGATGCTGCTTGACCAGCTCCAGTTTCAGTAATAACCATGTTTAAAGCAGCGGCTCTACCACGGCGATATTTTTTGTGGAAGTTATCAACTAAGTTTTGGTCATTTGTATATGCGTGAATAGTTTCTAAGTGCCCGTGAACAATACCTAAACTGTCTTCGATTGCCTTTAAAACAGGAGTAATAGCGTTTGTTGTACAAGAAGCGGCAGAGAAAATATTTACCTGGTCTGGATTGTGCTCTAAGTGATTTACACCGTGTACAATGTTAGGAATTCCTTTTCCAGGAGCAGTTAATAAAACTTTATCCGCACCATTTGAAGCTAGTAACCTACTTAATGCTTCCTTGTCTCTAAAAGCACCAGTATTATCAATTACTAAGGCGTTGTTTATTCCGTATGTAGTATAATCAATATCTTCAGGAGCACTTGCGCTAATCATGTTTACAGTAGTACCGTTAATGATTAGTGCTTTGTTGTCAATATCAGTAGTTACAGTACCAGCAAAATCACCATGTACAGAATCTTGTCTTAATAGTGAAGCTCTTTTCTCTAAAACTGTTTGGTCAATAGTTCCTCTTGTAACAATTGCTCTTAAACGCATTTGTTGTCCTTTACCAGCTTTAGTCATTAGTTCTCTAGCTAATAAACGACCAATTCTACCGAAACCATATAATACAACATCTTTTGGTTGTAATTCTTCCGATTTACTTGCGTCCTTTAATTTGTCGGATACAAAGGCAGTAGCGTCATTGTATTTGTTGTCTTCTAAATGATATTCATACGTTAATTTACCAATGTCTAATTTTGAAGGTGGTAAATCAATATTTTGTATTGCTTTTGCGATTTCTACAGAATCAAAAATAGAAATTGGTTTTTGAACAAATTTACCTGCGTATTCATGAAGGTTTAATATGTCACTAACATTTTTGTCTATTAACTGGTTTCTAAAAAGTACCAATTCAATAGATTTGTCATACCATAAATCACTAACTACTTTAATAAAATCTACACAAGCTCTTCTTCTGTCTGCTTGAAAAACTAATTCCTTTTCGTATGTATCGTTTGCAATCATTACCGTGTTGTTTGTTTTGAAAGTGCAAAATTACTAATTATAACTAAAAAAACGTTTGAAATGTGCGTTTTTTTTGGTGCTCCAGTTTTTGTAAGTGAAACAGAAACCTCAGAAAATGAAGTTTATGAGGGAAGAAAAGTAATATAGAAATGAGTTTTGTCCTTAAATTTGATTAGCTAGAACTGATGACTAAATATACCTTGTAATGGCTATTTTATTTGTTTTCGTTTAAACTTAACTTAGTAGAGGTGATTTAAGTTAGAAATTATGAAAAGATTATTTTCTTTTAATATAGTAAATAAAGGGTTGCATCGTGTAGTGAATGGTAAGGTGAGTATAAATGATTATATCACAAAGCATTCTCAATATTTAGCAGAAGAAAATAGAGAGCATAAAGAGTTTCAGGAAATGAGTAAGGAAATACAAGTTGAACTAGCAGAAGCAAATAGTATAATTACAGAAGAAAAACAAAAAACAACCATTCTAATTTGTTATAAGAGTATATTTTCGAGTTTATATCATTAAATGTAGGTTGAATAATTCAATTAATCCTTAATTTATAATACTAAAAAAGACTTACTCTCATAGTAAGTCTTTTTTAGTATTATAATAATGTAGTTCTAGCGCAGCCACCAGTTTTTCATTTGTCCATTTGGATAAATAACCTCTATTTGATATATTTTTTTAATCTTTGAACTGTTTAAGTAATCTAAATCTTTGATGCTTTCTATAGCTCTTTCGTTTATTTTAGTAATAATACAATCTTTAGTGATGTTAAGATTATTGCTAAGAATTGTGTTTTTAACGCCTTTAACACGTACACCGCTAGAAATTTCAAATTTATCTTTTTCCTCTTGTGTAAGGTTTTTTAACTCTAAACCAAAAGCTTTTTGAGTGAGGATGCTTTTGTCTGATAACTTTACAGTAATTGTTTGTGGGTTTCCATCTCTTAAAACGGTTACGTTAATTGTATTGTTAGGTCTTTTAGTGCTTAGGTATCCAGTTAAATCAGATGATCTGGCTATTTTAGTGTTGTCAATGTTTTTGATAATATCGCCGACTAATAGTCCTGCTTTTTCTGCGCCAGAATTAGGTTCTATTTTATCAATATAATACCCTTCAGTATCTTTGAGATCATATTTATTTGCAACGTCATTATTTAAGCCAAATCCGATAACTCCTATAATAGCTTGTTGTACATTGCCGTATTCTAAAATGTCTTCTACAATTTTTTTGGTAGTGTTTGATGGTACTGCAAACGAATATCCAATATATGAACCAGTCCTTGAAGAGATGGCGGTATTGATACCGATTAATTCACCTCTAGTATTTACTAAAGCACCTCCAGAGTTCCCTGGATTTACAACAGCATCCGTTTGTAGAAAAGATTGAATATTGCTGTCGCCATCTAAATCTCTTGATTTTGCACTAATAATTCCTGCAGTAACTGTAGAAGTTAAGTTATAAGGATTCCCTACAGCTAAAACCCATTCTCCAATTTTCACATTATTTGAATCTCCAAACGGGATATAGGTCAACTTTTCTTTTGCTTCAATTTTAAGTAATGCAATGTCGCTTTTTTTGTCAAAACCAATAACTCTTGCTTTATATGATTTTTGATTGTTTAAGGTTACTGTTAGTTCATCAGCATTATCAATAACATGGTTGTTAGTAACAATATAGCCATCTTCGGAAATAACTACTCCTGAACCAGTAGATCCTTTTTGTATTTGTTCTCCTTGTCTGTTGTAATAATCAAAAATATTTCTTGGTTGTATGTATGTTGTAGTATTGGTAACGTGCACCACTGCGTGTACAGTTTTTTCTGCAGCAGCTGTAAAATCCATGTTTTCAGTTAAACCAACATTGTCGTTATTTGTGTTGTATACAGGGATTGAGAACTGTGGTGTAGGTATTACCGTGTTAATTTCTTGATTTACTTTTTTTTCTGAGGCTAATTTATAACCACTAATAGCTAGAATTCCGCCAAGAACAGAAAATAGGGTGATTTTGAGTATTTCTTTCATGATAAATGTGATTTAGGAGATTATAAAAGTAAAGTTAATTCATTTTTTGAACCGATAACTCACTTTAACTTGCTATTAACGTGATGTTAAAAACATTAACAGCGGTGTTTTTATAACGCTTTATAATGCTATTTTATTTTAGTTAAGTTTTCATTTGAATGCTTACATTTGTAATACAATAAAATTTTTAATGCTTACATTTTATAAATACCAAGGAACAGGGAATGATTTTGTAATGGTGGATAACCGTGAAGGAGTGATTCTAAAAGAAAATACGGCTCTTATCAATTCCTTATGTGATAGGCGTTTTGGGGTTGGTGCTGACGGATTAATTCTGTTAGAAAACAGTAATACTACTGACTTTAAAATGGTTTATTTTAATGCCGATGGAAACGAGGGAAGTATGTGTGGAAATGGTGGAAGATGTATAGTGGCTTTTGCAAGTTTTTTAAATATTATTGACGATAACACCACATTTGAAGCTGTGGATGGATTGCATGTAGCAACAATAAAGGATGATGTTGTAAGTCTGCAAATGCAAGATGTAACTACTATTGAAGATAAAAAAGAAAGTGTTTTTTTAGATACGGGATCTCCGCACCATGTTCAGTTTGAAAAGCATATTTCTGATTTTGATATCAAATCAGAAGGAAGAAAAATCAGAAATGATGTGTATGGTATAGCAGGGAGTAATGTCAATTTTGTAAAGAAAATTAATGATACAACCTTTAGGGTACGTACTTACGAACGAGGAGTAGAGGAAGAAACTTTAGCTTGTGGAACAGGAGCTACAGCAGTAGCTATTGCGATGAATTATTTAAATGAAACTACAGCTGAAAATATTACATTAAATGTTGAGGGTGGGGAGTTGAAGGTTTCTTTTGATGTGGTAAGCGGTGTTTATACCAATGTGTTTTTGATAGGAAAGGCAATTCAGGTTTTTAAAGGGAAAATAGCATGCTAACATTAAAAGGAGAACGGATTTATCTTAGGGCACTTGAACCAGAGGATTTAGAGTTGATTTATGCAATTGAAAACGACGAATCTGTTTGGGAAGTAAGTCAGACACAAACGCCATATTCAAAGTTTTTAATTAAGCAGTATTTGGAAAACTGTCATAAAGATATTTATGAGGTTAAGCAATTGCGATTGGTAATTGTTACATTGGATAATGAGGCAATAGGATTTGTTGATTTGTTTGATTTTGATCCTAAGAATAATAAAGTAGGGCTTGGAGTATTGATTTTAGATCATGCTCGTGGAAATAAGTATGGTTCTGAAGCATTAGAGTTATTAGTGGGGTATACCTTTAATAACTTAAATGTGCATCAAATTTATGCTAATGTTTTAGAAGATAATATCGCAAGTGTAAAGTTGTTTGAAAAATTAGGTTTTACGATTTCTGGAATTAAAAAAGACTGGGTGTTGGAAAATAATGAGTATAAAAATGAATATTTATTTCAATTAATAAAAGATGTACATTAAAAAAATATTAGTAATTATAGTCTTATTGGGCTTAGTTGTTTGTTCTGTTTTTACATACTATATATATAACGCCGTTTTTGTGTCAAATACGGCATTTGAAAATGAAAAAGCAACGCTGTTTATTGCTTCTGATGCTTCTTTTAGTAATGTGGTAGATGATATTACTCCTTTATTAAAAAATGTGAAGACTTTTGTAACTGTGGCAAATAAAAAGAAGTATGCGGGAAATATAAAGCCAGGGAAGTACGAAATAGTAAAAGGGATGAATAATAATGATATCATTAATTCATTACGCGTAAATAATATACCTGTTCGGGTGTCTTTCAATAACCAAGAGTCTTTAGAGTCTTTAGCGGGAAGAATTTCTATTCAAATAGAAGCAGATAGTATTTCGCTGCTTAATGCTTTTACAGATAAAAACTTTTTAGCAGGGAATAAATTTAATAAAGATACTGCCTTAGGGATGTATGTAGCTAATAGTTATGAGTTTTTCTGGAATACGAATGCGGAGGAGTTTAGGGCTAGAATGTTAAAAGAAAATAAGCGATTTTGGTCAGAAAGTAGGGTTACGAAAGCGAAAAAGATCGGTTTGAATAAAAATCAAGTAGTTTCATTAGCTGCAATTGTGCAAAAAGAAACCGTGAAAATTGATGAAAGACCAAGAGTTGCTGGGGTGTATATGAACAGAATTAAAAAAGGAATGTTGTTACAGGCAGACCCAACCGTAGTGTATGCGGTTAAAAAGGCAACAGGTGTACAATTGAAAAGAGTTCTGTTTGAACATTTAACGATAAATTCAAAATACAATACATATCTTCATACAGGTGTGCCACCTGGTCCTATAACAATGCCTGATGTTTCTGCTATTGATGCGGTGCTGAATTATGAAAAACATCAGTATTATTACTTCGTTGCAAATATCAAAAAAATGGGGTATCATCAGTTTGCT
>Ga0209291_1004243_pt1 | contig 10036 bp, 9 predicted proteins | sample GOMGulsemesocosm_FD_184633 | JGI IMG/M metagenome (GOLD analysis project Ga0209291, IMG submission 184633) | Methane-oxidizing microbial communities from mesocosms in the Gulf of Mexico - GOM9B Gulf of Mexico (SPAdes) (version 2) | ecosystem: Environmental > Aquatic > Marine > Cold seeps | place... | reverse complement strand
AAAACCGGGTGATACCAATCAAGAACAAGCGACTTATAATCCTTTTACTGATTTAAAAGCAATGTTAAAAAAGTAATGGCTAGCTTACATCATTATTTTAAAAACCAAGAGGCAACTAGAATATAGCCTTTTTGATAATGCAATAGAAAGCAAAAAGGCCACCCTAAGGTAGCCTTTTCTATAATACAGCCTCATTACTGGGTGTAGATAATGCTGTATTGCATTTTGTTGGTTTAGATGAAGTACCCATGTTTAATATGTACAGTATCCGACTAATTTTCAAAGAATTCTATTCTCTTTTTCATATCGACTGACCTTTGCATGTAAGACACAATTCCATGCAACTGTTTAGCACGTTTAAGTTGAGACTCACACGCGCCATTATCTCTTATCCCTGACATATATTGAGGCGGTACAGCATCAATCAAATCATGGAAAGTATACATTCCGTCTCCGTTCTTTTTATTTGGTTGGGGTAACCGAGCTCTATTGCTAGGATTGTACTTTAAAGCTAAAGCACCTCTTGCTCCATTTTTCATCATGCTTTTGCTTGCATTTTCATCAACTTCATATCCAAAAGCCTCTAACCACATAACTTCATTTGCACCTACTTTAGGGGCTGAACCGTTATACCAATTACTGGCAATGCTTTGGTCACTTACAAATATAAAAGTGTCTTTACGGTTAATCCCCGCACATACACAAATTGCATTTTCAATCACACTCCAATCAGCTCCAGGAACATACATAATCCCCATGTTTTCTGCTTTTCGAAATCCGTCGTAAAACATTGTAGCAACAGCATCATTTAAACCGCTTATATCAGTTAAGGCAGTTGAACTATAAAGTGCAAATGTACTTTTACCTCTTTTAGCTTCTTGAACTGCGAAAATTTCATATGGTTTAATAATTTCATTCATACCTGCAAGGTAAGTCCAATAATTAACTCGAGCACCTAATGAAGGTACCTGCTTGCTTTGAGTTGATAATTTAACCCAACGAGACATCTTATTGACTAAAAAATTCCAATCTTCTTTAGCCAAGTGTCTAATAGATAATTTATTATTAGACACTTTTGCTATGGCTTTAGCCCAGTTATTTCGTCCTTTTGAATGAGGTTTTTCTATTTTTCTAAGTTCATTTAATCTTTTTGTTTGTAATGATGGCCTCCCTAACAATCCCATTTCAGACCACCTTGGGTCATCAAATTCATGCCAAGCTTTATATGATGCTTTTCTGAATATTTCAATTGATTGAGGATTTGTAGGATCAATTGAATGGTTCTTTATAATGGCATGCCATTGCTCATAAGCTTGAGACTGTTTTATGGAAAATTGTTGAGGTGTAGGAATGGGATGACCCATAAATAAAGTTCCTTTTATTGCCTATCTTTGCTAAAAATATTCTTATATTCTCAAATAGGTTCGATATGCTATTTTTATTACTTGCTAAGCTTTAGTTTTAACAAAGATATTATTGTTTTTATGTGTTGATACGGTTGTACAAAAAACATACACACCCTAATATAGCTAAACAAATCGTAATTGCAACGGATATGATTTATTGAAATGCCTTAGCAATTAAACATAAGTTTAAAATTTTCCTGACATATAGTTTCAAAAGTATCAGAGTAGTTTTTAAAATAGATATTATTCTTAGAAATCGTCTCTAAATAGAAGTCACCGTTCTCGGTAAGTTCTAAATTAAATAAAGGACTAGATTCATTCCAATGCATAGCCACATTGTCCATGTATCATCCGATGAATACGAACATCAGTGTTTAAATGGGAGCTAGAGGTATACAAAATTTGGGGAAGATCAGAGAGACAATTCCGGACGCCCTTCGTAAATTGGCGTTTGGATAAAGAAACAAAATAAAGCTCGACTAACGCATTGATATAGCATCAGAAAGCAAAAAGGCCACCCGAAGGTAGCCTTTTTCTATAATATGGTGCTCGCTGCTGGACTCGAACCAGCGACACCTTGCATGTCATGCAAGTACTCTAACCAACTGAGCTAAGCGAGCAAATGTTGAATAACTCAACGAGGCGCTATGTTAGCGATCTGATATATGAGTTGCAAGTAGTTTTGTTGATTTCATTATAAATTTCTTACCATTGGTTGTTATTCAAACAAAGTTAAGCTGAAATAGCAGCGTCAAACCGGTTTTGTACAAATTTCAATCGCCACGCTAAAAATACCGCTGCGGTTGATAAGCCAATGATAAAGCCTATCCAAAAGCCATATGGGCCAATAGGTTCGATTATCCAATCGGTTAAACCAAGAATAAGCCCAATAGATAAGCCAACTAACCAATATGAAACAAAAGTAATATAAAGGATCGATTTGGTATCTTTATAACCTCTTAAGGCTCCCGCAGAGATAACTTGAATAGCATCAGAGAACTGAAAGAGTGCAGCTAAGAACATCAAGCTTGCTGCCAGTTCTATTACAGGTGTTTCAGTGGTATATATCGCGGCAATTTCGTATTTGAACACCAAACTGAATACTGCGGTAACAATGGCGATAATGACCCCGAGCACAACCGAATAACGACAAATTTCTTTCGCTTTTTGATGATCATTATCCCCTATGGCAAAACCAACTTGAATGGTGACAGCCATAGCCAAACTTAACGGGATCATAAAGAGTAACCCTGAAAAGTTAATGGCGATCTGATGACTGGCAACAACATCTGCGCCTAATGGTGCTAATAAAATAGCGACCACAGAAAATAAGCTCACTTCAAATAATAAAGACAAAGCAATTGGCACACCTATCGTCAGGATGTTTTTTATTTCTTGCCATTGCGGCCAATAAAAATGGCTGAACAGTGAGGCATGTTTTAATTTTTTTGATACATAGCAATAAATCAACATCGCAACAAACATCACCCAATAAACAATAGCGGTAGCAATGCCACAACCCGCACCACCTAATGCCGGCATGCCAAATTCACCATAGATAAATATATAATTTGCTGGAATGTTAATTATCAAACCAATAATACTGATGATCATAGTAGGTTTGGTATGTGATAAACCTTCAGAATAGTTTCTTAATACCAAATACAAACAAAAGCCAGGGGCACCCCAAACAATATAGCCAAGGTAATCAAACATTAAGACTTTTAAATCGGTTTCTATTGAAACGCTAGAAAAAATACTTGGTGAAAATATATAGAATAAAGCGATTAAACTTAAACCCATTGATAGTGCTATCCAAGCTGTTTGGTAAGTAGCTTTGGCGACTTCGTTATATTTATTTGCCCCAGCAAGTTGCGAGACAATTGCCGCAAGGGCCATGATCAAACCATAAATGGTTAATATAAGTGGCAACCAAATACTGCTGGCAACGGCTACCGCGGCCATGTCGGTTGAGCTGACTCTACCTGCCATTACCGTATCGGAAAAACCCATTAAATTTTGGATAAGTTGCGCGATTAAAATAGGGTAGGCTAATTTCATTAACCTTTTAGTATTTATTATAAAATCATTTAATTGCATGTGGCTCTGGCGCTTCGTTATTTAGCTTTGTTAGAATTGTTTATAATCTACCAATTGAGTAATTCACTTGGTATTTATTAATATTGGATGATATATGTTTACAGGCATTGTGCAATCTCAAGCTGAAGTTTTTTCAGTGAATAATAGAAATAATTTATCTCAATTAATTATTTGTGTCGCAGAAGCGTTTATTGATAAGTTAACTTTAGGCGCAAGCATCGCAATAAATGGTGTCTGTTTGACGGTAGTTAAATTTGAAATAACCAATAACAAGGCCTTTGTTTCATTCGACATTATTGATGAAACGCTGGCCATTTCAAACCTTGCGAACATTAAAGTAGGCGACTTATTGAACGTTGAACGATCTTTAAAAATGGGCGATGAATTAGGGGGGCATATTGTTAGTGGCCATGTTCACAGTAAAGCAACATTGATTGAGCGCATAGAAACATCTACTAACTGTTGTTTACGCTTCAGTTTGGCGACTAAATGGCATAAATATATTTTAGCGAAAGGCTTTATTACCCTTAATGGTATTAGTTTAACTGTGGGGGAGGTTACTACTGAATATTTTAGTGTGCATTTGATCCCAGAAACATTGGCAAGAACCAATTTGGCAACATTGACGGTAAACGATGAGATTAATGTCGAACTTGATCAGCAAACAATAACCATAGTGACTACCATTGAACGGATGAAGTTATCGTAGCTTTAGATTTACCTTAACATTATATTTTCGTGGTTATAGTTTAATCAATTATTTGATTAAAAAACCTGTTCATCATCGCTATCAACCGCTAATTGCACTTTTTGATGATATTCATCGATATGCATATTCAGATGAATCTCTTTGCAACAAGCAGGGCATTCATCATAATAATCTTGGTCTCCTGCCGTTGGGTCTAAGGTTAAAAAGATGTGGTGTCCGCAGTGTGGGCAAGAAATTCGTTGTTCGGAAATATTATTGAGCGTTGTATCTTGGGGCATGTTGCCTCCTAGACTTCGAAAATGAGTTGCGGGTAGTTTTAGTATGAACAATTTTAGCTAAAGTGCGAATGAAGGCTGCTTTTATTTATACATGAATAAGCAAAGCTTCATAAATATAGATCGTTAATAGAACCCCTTCAATGCAGTGAAAGGATCCTTGATAACGCCGCTTTTGATTGTTCGATATAAATACCACCAAATAAATTTGCGTGGTTTAGAATATGATAAAAATTATAAACCAGTTTACGTTGTTCGTAACTTTCAGGTAATGGAAACTCTTCTTGATACCCTTGATAAAAATCATCTGGTAATTGGCCAAATAATTCGGTCATGGCAATATCCACTTCTCGATCACCATAATAACAAGCCGGATCGAAAATCACCGGCGTATGGTTAATAAACCCCATATTCCCTTGCCATAAGTCACCATGCACTAAACAAGGTTTAACTGTGTGGTGTAATAACGCGTCATGACAAACTTGGGTAATATGGTCGATATCTCCAAGTTTTATTGATTTCTCATGTAATAGCTGTAATTGCCAAGCAATGCGCTGTTCAGCAAAAAAGGTTCGCCAATTACTTTGCCATTTATTGGGTTGTAAAGTATCACCAATAAAATTGTCATGTTGCCAGCCAAATTGACCATGGGAAGACGTTTTATGCATATGCGCCAATTGTTGACCTAAATGATACCAGTCATTTTGTTCAGGGGTATCAAAAGGGATATAACTAAGCACTAGAAAGCTTTTATCTAATGTTGTACCTGTACTAATAACATCAGGACAATTGATTTGATGAGACGACTTTATTTTTTCTAAAGCGTAAGCTTCAGATTCAAAATGAGTGAAATGGTCTTTATTGTTAATTTTAACGAAATAATTTTGGTGATAATTACTGATCCAATAACATAAATTTATATCGCCACCGGTAGCGCTTTTTTTATGTTTGATGTTAAATTCTTGCTCAGTTGCTTGTTGAATTGATTCTTCGATTGTAGACCACATCTTTTTTCCCTACATCTCTGCGAGCCTTACCCTTGTCAAAGTATAGTAAAGATGTTGAATAAGGAAAATGTGATTGAGGTTTGTTTTAACGGATACAAGACAAGCAAAGCACTTTACGATAATTTTACTTATCGATAATCAAATGATTGATCTTATTAGGCACCCCGTCCCATGTTTTTGCGTCTGCTGGCGGTGCTTTTACTTCGGTGATCCTAGGCCATATTTTGGCAAGTTCAGCATTTAATTCAATAAAATCTTTTTGATGTTCAGGAACTTCATCTTCTTGAAAAATAGCTTCGGCAGGGCACTCAACAGGGCATAAGTCACAATCGATACAATCATCAGGGCTGATCACTAAAAAGTTCTCACCTTCATAGAAAGCATCAGCAGGGCATACAGCGACACAGTCTGTGTATTTACACTTTATACAATTGTCGGTAACTACAAAAGCCATCAAGTTCTCTATCGAGTTAGGGTAAGTTTTAGCGCCGATTGAAAAGCGGCTAAATGATAATTCGCTGGATCATACTTTGATAACCAATCCACCTCAAGAAGATCTGTAAGATGTATATTGTGGAATGGGTATCTCTACTTAAAGGGATCAGGTAAAATGCTGGCAATTCTCTCATTGTGTCACTCTTCCTCCTTTTGGAACTTATATTTTATGTTGCGTTTAACGAATATTAAATTAGATCTTAATCATCAGCCTGAACAATTAAAGCAAGCAATACTTGAAAAGCTATCAATTTCAGCCAATCAATTGCTTGAATTTACCGTGTTTAAACGTGGTTATGATGCACGGAGAAAATCGGCTATTCAGTTAATATATACCCTTGATGTCACTACTGACATTAACGATGAATTACTCGAAAAGTTTGCTGATGATAACCAAGTTAAACCAAGCCCTGATATGTCTTATAATTTTGTTGGTCAAGCACCAGAGGCATTAACACAGCGCCCAGTCGTTATTGGTTTTGGGCCGTGTGGATTATTTATCGGCTTAGTTTTAGCGCAAATGGGTTTTAAACCGATTATTTTAGAACGTGGTAATGAAGTGAGGCAACGCACTAAAGATACCTTCGGTTTCTGGCGGAAGAAGATCCTTAATACCGAATCGAATGTCCAGTTTGGCGAAGGCGGCGCAGGCACTTTTTCTGATGGTAAGTTATATAGTCAAGTGAAAGACCCTAAGCACTACAGCCGCAAGGTATTAAACGAATTTGTTGAAGCCGGGGCACCTGAAGAGATTTTGTATGTCAGTAAACCGCATATTGGTACCTTTAAATTGGTGACTATGATTGAACAGATGCGCGCTAAAATTATCGAATTAGGCGGTGACATTCGTTTTGGACAACGTGTTGAACAAATTCACATGGCAGATATCGAAGGAAGTAACACCGACGAAAAACAAGTGACGGGTTTAACTTTGGCCTCCGGTGAAGAAATCAAGACCAATTTTGTCGCTTTATCTATAGGGCACAGTGCTCGTGATACCTTTGAAATGCTAGTGAAAAACGGCGTTTACGTTAAAGCAAAACCTTTTTCTGTTGGCTTTAGAATTGAACATGAACAATCGGTTATTGATGACGCTCGGTTTGGCACAAATGCCGGTAACCCTATTTTAGGCGCAGCAGATTATAAATTAGTGCATCATTGTAAAAATGGGCGCTCTGTCTATAGTTTTTGCATGTGCCCAGGAGGTACTGTTGTTGCAGCGGCTTCAGAGGAAGGCAGACTAGTGACCAATGGTATGAGTCAATACTCGCGCCACGAACGTAACGCCAATAGTGCAATTGTAGTAGGCATTGAACCAGAAGATTTTGTTTATGGCAGTGAAGATCCCGTCACAGAAGCAGATAATGTGCTTGCGGGTATTGAATTCCAACGTCGTTTAGAAGAGCTCTCCTTTAAATTAGGAGGTGAAAACTATGACGCGCCTGTGCAATTGGTGGGTGATTTCCTTAAAGGACGTAAAAGTGGTGAACATGGAGAAGTAACCCCTTCTTATAAGCCCGGTGTGAAATATTGTGATTTGAGTGAAACTCTACCTGCTTATGCCATTGAAGCCATTCGTGAAGCATTACCAGCGTTTGAACGGAAAATTAAGGGCTTCTCAATGGACGATGCTACTTTAACTGCCGTAGAAACTCGTACTTCTTCACCTATTCAAATTACTCGAGATAAAGAAACCTTTGAAAGTATCAATGTTAAAGGTTTGTTTCCTGCCGGAGAAGGTGCCGGTTATGCGGGAGGCATCCTTTCTGCAGGTATCGATGGTATTAAAGTGGCCGAAGCTATCGCGCTGTCAATGTTGAAATAAATTAATCTTTTATATAACTGCATACTTCTTTACGCTAAATGGTATTAATCAAGCTCTTTAATATGGGATAAAGTGCTTGATTGCCATTTTGATAAAGGTAATTGCCTTCGAATATTTTCTAAACTTTGCCATGTTGAGTTTAAGATCGCTTTATTGATTAACCAATGTGGAATGTCGCCCTTAGCATCAACAATATAGTTATATTCAATAGCAATGTTGTTATTTTTCACCGGAACAATTAACCAACGAGCAGAAATAACATCAATTAATATACTGTTACTGGTACTTTCTAGACTCTTAGGGGTCTTGTCATCGGCGTTCTCAAAAATAAATTCAAGCGATAAATCTTCATTTTGCCTGTAATGGCTTTTAATGTTCATATGACGATTTTTAAAAAGCCAAAAACCTTTAAACTTTGTCTTAACAATATGGGTATTAGCATCTATCTTTTTAAGTATTTGGCTTTCGTAGGCATTCTCAAGCCAATTCTTGGTGTTTTCTGAGTCTTGAAAAAAGAGGATGAAGCCAGATAAGGATGAATTAAAATGAGTGGTTGCTCTTATTTCAATTAACCCACTATTGGCAATATCCCTATAAAACAAAGACATTTCAGACGATTTTTTCGATAATATCCATTCATGACCTTTACTCTGTTCTTGGGATAAATCGGTTGAAAAGCACAGCGGTGAAGTCATTAAAAATAGTAGAGTAATAAAGAAAAATTTAGTCTTTGTTTTTAGCAAGGAAAAAAATAATAAAAAAGCTGCCACATATTACCTCTAGTCATTGCAAATTAAGGGGAATTACCCTATATTGCCGAGCTCGATTTATTCTATTAGCTTAAATGACTGAAGAATAAAATCCAAAGTATTCATTTATTAATAATAGTTCAAGCGTCACTACGTGTGTGACGCCACTGACAAAGGAAATTTCATGCCTGTAATTACTCTCCCTGACGGTTCACAACGTTCTTTTGAAAATGCGGTATCTGTAATGGATGTTGCCCTTGATATTGGCCCCGGTTTAGCTAAAGCGACTATTGCTGGTCGTATTGATGGCAACCTTGTTGATGCTTGTGAATTAATTAACCAAGACGCTTCTTTACAGCTTATTACCAATAAAGACAGTGAAGGTCTTGAAATTATTCGTCACTCTTGTGCGCATTTATTAGGGCATGCGATTAAGCAATTATATCCCAATGTTAAAATGGCCATAGGGCCAACCATTGAAAACGGTTTTTACTACGATGTTGATTTAGACGAATCAATTACCGAAGATGATTTAGAAAAACTTTCAAAGCGTATGACTGAATTAGCTCGTACCGGCTATGAAGTAATTAAAAAAACGGGCTCTTGGCAAGATGCTTACGACGCCTTTTCTGAGCGTGGTGAAACCTATAAATTAGAAATTCTTGATGAAAACATCGAGAAAACAGATACCCCAGCTTTATATCATCATCAAGAATATATTGATATGTGTCGTGGTCCTCACGTACCAAGCATGCGTCATTGTCATCATTTTAAACTGATGAAAGTTGCTGGTGCTTATTGGCGTGGCAATTCAGACAATAAAATGCTGCAACGAATTTACGGCACAGCATGGGCTGATAAAAAACAATTAAAAGCTTACATTCAACGTCTAGCAGAAGCTGAAAAACGTGATCACCGTAAAATTGGTAAAACCCTTGATTTATTTCATTGGCAAGAAGAAGCGCCAGGTATGGTGTTTTGGCATAACGATGGTTGGACGATTTATACTGAGTTAGAGAAATTTATTCGTGAAAAATTACATGAATATGATTACGACGAAGTAAAAGCACCAATGATGATGGACAGAAGCCTTTGGGAAAAGTCCGGTCATTGGGATAAATATGCAGACGGCATGTTTACTACTGAGTCTGAAAAGCGTGAATACGCGATAAAACCAATGAATTGCCCGGGTCATGTGCAAATATTTAACCAAGGGTTAAAATCTTACCGTGATTTACCGCTTCGTATAGCCGAGTTTGGTTGTTGTCACCGTAACGAACCTTCTGGGTCTTTACATGGGTTAATGCGTGTCCGGGGTTTTACTCAAGATGATGCGCATATTTTCTGTATGGAATCACAAGTGCAAGCTGAAGTGACCAAATGTATTGAAATGGTCTATGATGTTTATGGTTCTTTTGGTTTCGAAGATGTCATCGTTAAGTTGTCTACCCGTCCAGAAAATCGTATTGG
>Ga0209291_1004236_pt1 | contig 10041 bp, 4 predicted proteins | sample GOMGulsemesocosm_FD_184633 | JGI IMG/M metagenome (GOLD analysis project Ga0209291, IMG submission 184633) | Methane-oxidizing microbial communities from mesocosms in the Gulf of Mexico - GOM9B Gulf of Mexico (SPAdes) (version 2) | ecosystem: Environmental > Aquatic > Marine > Cold seeps | place... | reverse complement strand
AAAACGGAAGCAGTGTAAAGAAAACTGACATAGCGAGAATGGACACGATTTCTGCGCCTGCCTCGTTCATTTCAACAGTACCGTATAAGATAAATGATTTAGCGACTTCGGGCTGTCAGCTCCCTAACATTACCATTGGTTCTATCACAGCCTCTCCAGCAACTGTTCACGAAGGTGATACTCGCATTATTACTGTTTCATTGTCACAACAAACAACCGTCACCACCACCCTCAATATTGATTTGTCCCCAGAAAGTGCCGATGCTGGCCAAGACTATTCAACAAACATTGAAGTAAGTTTCGATGAAGGGAATAGCTGGAGCACCGTTTCATTAGATTCAAATGGTCAAGTTGATGCCAGCGTACCCGCGGGGACAGATGAGGTACTTATTCGAGTAACTGCGATTCAAGATACTGTTACTGATGATAATGAAACTTTTGATGTATCGGTTGCCATGCTTAATGATGGTAGCGATCAGCAAGGTATTCAAATTACAATAATCGACCGCCCAACGGCGGCGCAACAAGAACTTATCTCACTGGTTCCTGTATCAAGCCACGTTAATGAAGGTGAACGCTTAATTTTTGATGGTGAACTTAGCGTTGCATTAAGCACCCCGACGCTGCTATCACTATCATTGAACCATATAGATACTACTGCCATCGATATCTCACCTACCGTGGAATTAAGCTTTGATGGTGGTATTACTTGGCCGAGTTTTGTCAACCTGTCATCGCCTAAAGATGTATCTATTCCAGCCGGAATAAAGGATTTTAAAATAAGAGTCCATGCTTTAGCTGATAATCAATTTGAAAACGATGAAGAGTTTACACTATCGGCCTTTTCACTCATTGGCAATAACGTAACCCGCGTTGCGGCAGCAAATATTGTCGACACGACCGACACAGACCCAACAGTTTCAACTGTTGAGATCTTGCCTAATCCTGTAGAGGAAGGCACCAATATTGGTGTTATGGTGACGCTGTCAGGACCGAGTGATGGCAATGATAACTTTCTAATTAATATCACCGATATCGATACATTTGCGGGCGAAGATTATGCTCTAATTGCACAAGTTAGCTTTAATAATGGACGATCATGGCAAGATGTTGACCTCACTAATGGTGGACCAATTACAACACCAGTAGGTGCCGACAGCTTTATTGTTCAGTTGTTTACTAATGAAGATCAATACATCGAAGCAAATGAAACATTTGAGATTAGCGTGGGGAGAGAAGACACCCCGAACGAACAAATTAGTGAAATCATCACTATTATTGATATAACCGCCATTTCAAAACCAACGGTTGATAGTGTCGTAATGGCTAATGATGGGGTGGTCATTGAAGGCGAAATGTTAGCTGGCACAGTAATGTTAAGCGCTGCCACACAAGAAATGAGCAAATACTATTTCTCGCTGACTGATAACTCTGCGCAAGTAAACTTAGATTACAGCGCCAATATTCAAGTGAGTTTCGATAACGGAGTTACATGGAGCAGTGATATTGACCTGTCTTCAGGTAATGAAGTGATGGTTGACGCGAACATAAGCAGCTTTATGTTCCGTGTTACCGCACTCGATGATTCTATTATTGATGACGGTGAACATTTCACGGTGTCGGTGTGGTCAGATCCTAGCCAAACAAACCAAGCGGTAGATAGCGATATTGAAATTGCCGATGCAACGTTAGGTGATTTACCAGGTATTGGCGATGTAACAGCACAGCCAAATGAAGTAATTGAAGGGGAAAGCCTCACTTACACTATCACCTTAGATAAGCCAGCAATCGCCACGACGGCTCTTCACTTAGACCTTATGAGTGGCGCAGCAATCATTAACGATGATATTTCCAGTAGCGTCGAAGTAAGCTTTGATAATGGCGCAACATGGCAGACTATCGATTTAGATGCGACGGATAGTTTATCTATCCCAGTCGGTGTTGATCAAGTGAAAGTCCGCGTAACAGCCCTTAACGATTTAATCGTGGAGCCAAATGAAGACTTCGACTTAAATGTGTGGGTAAAACCAGACGGCTCAGATGCTGTTAACACTTCTGTTGATGTAATTGATGCGACGCCATTAATCATTATCGAGTCACTAGCGGCATCGCCAGAGTCAGTAGAAGAAGGTAGTGAAGTAACCTTCGATGTTCGTTTGAGCGTTCAGCAAAATAATGCGCCACTTTATATTAATCTTGATGATATCTCAGCGAATGTAGGTAGCGATTATTCTGATTTAGTCCAGATCAGTCTTGATAGCGGCGCCACGTGGACTAGCCTTGATTTATCGGTAACCGATCACATTAACTTGCCACTGGCGCAAACGTTAGTGAAAATTAAAGTGTTAGCGCTTGAAGATATGGTTGAAGACGATAATGAAACCTTTAAGATCACGTTACGCCCAGCACAAACAAGCACAGAGCAAGCGACCACCACGGTTACTATCATTGATACCACTAATTCGGCTCCTGTCGCAAACGATGATAGTGCAACGATTGATGAGAACACACAGCTACTAAATTTTGATGTCTTAGCTAACGATACTGATGTGGATAATGACACATTAACGATTTCAGGTACGCCAACCGCCAGCCATGGCACAGTGATTGTAAACCTCGACGGTACGATTAGTTACACGCCAGATGCCAACTACCATGGTTTGGATACTATCGCCTATATGGTCACTGATGGTGAATTGGCTGATGAAGGCGAAGTTACTATCCAAATAACCTCAGTTAATGGTGCCCCTATCGCGGTTGATGATACAGCCAATGCAACTGAAGATACTCCACTTAACAACATTAATGTATTAGCGAACGACACCGATTCCGATGGAGACGCGCTAAGCATCGACGGTATCCCAACTGCGAATAACGGTACGGTGACGGTCAATACTGATGGCAGCCTAAATTACACGCCTAACCCTAATTTCAACGGCGTTGATACTATCACTTACACAGTAACCGATGGCACTGCAATCGATATTGGTACTGTTAACGTATCGGTCGCTTCTGTTAATGATGTTCCGGTCGCTAATCCAGACACTGCTAACGCCACCGAAGATCAACCGTTAACTAACATTGATGTGCTTAGCAACGACAGCGACGTTGAGAATGATCCATTATCGATTGTCGGTACACCAATGGCTGAACACGGGACGGTGACGGTTAATCCTGATGGCACACTAAACTACACACCAGACCCAGATTACTTTGGATCAGACGTTATTACTTACACGGTAACAGATGGTAGTGATCAGGCAACATCAACTGTTGCGGTATCTGTGGCCGGTACACCTGATGCTCCAGTCGCCGAAAATGACATAGCAACAACCAACGAAGACCAAGCGGTATTTAACATTTCAGTGCTCGCCAATGATGTCGATGCCGATGACGATGTATTATCAATTTCAGGAATTCCTACCGCACTAAACGGTACAGTGACCGTTAACCAAGATGGCACGCTAAATTATACGCCTAATGCCAACTTCAACGGTACTGATACCATCCACTATGTTGTAACAGACGGCGCATTATCTGATTCGGCCAGCGTTAGTGTTGTTGTTAATTCAGTTAATGACTCACCTGTGGCTGTTGATGACCATACAAATGCTACCGAAGACCAGCCGCTAAGCAATATTAATGTTTTAGCCAATGATGTTGATCACGATGGTGATGCACTTGCTATCGTCGGTATACCAACAGCACTTCATGGCACAGTAACCGTAAATAGTGATGGTACCTTAAACTACATGCCAGAACCTGATTACTTCGGTCCTGACCAAATTCAATATACAGTAACGGACGGCACGAGTTCTGATACAGGTGTTGTCTATGTTAATGTTGATGGTACTCCTGATGCGCCTTTAGCAGTCGATGATGTAGCGACAGCAACGGAAGATGAAACGTTAAGTAACATCAATGTATTAGCCAATGATACCGATGCCGATGGTGACGTCCTTGAAATTCAAGGCATACCAACCGCTAATCACGGTACTGTGACGGTTAATGCTGACGGTACATTAAACTACACGCCAGATCCTGATTTCTACGGCACAGACATCATCACTTATATTGTCACTGATGGCGAAGAGACTGACAGTGGTGAAGTGGCTATCGCTGTGCTCAATACCAATGAAGCACCGAACGCCGTGGATGATAATGCGACGCTAATGCAAATTGGGGTAACCGCGAGCAATTACACCGGCTTATCTCAAACTTGTAATAAAGTTGAACAACTCAATCAGACAACATCGCGTGATGATTCTCCTAAATTAACTTTAATAGGTAATAATGGTGATTATGCAGTAACTTGGCGTGGTTGGTCTGGTCCTGTTACAGCGGGTACAACGAAAGTTGGCCTTCAACTGTTTAATGCCGATGGAACGAAGAAAGGTAGTGTAGTAAAAATAGGGACAACAAATCATGTAACATTCCCATCGATAAATTCATTGAATGACCAAGGCGATTTCATGGTCAACTGGACAGGCGTAAACACATCGACTGCCGAACAAGTTGCCTATACGCAGCGGTTCTACGCCGATGGTTCTAAAGATCAGATTATAACTTTAGGAAATGCTCGCCAAGGGACTCTTTCTGCAGATGTCGTTGACGGAAAAGTTGTTTATATGTGGCAGCTGGCAGGATCAGGAATATACAAGCGTGTCATTAACAGCGATCACACAGTCGGAGGCACCCAATACCTTGGCAGTGGGACACTCCCGAAAGCTCACACTCTCAAAAATGGTCGCTACCTGCTTACTTGGCATCCAAATACATCGCAAACCAAAACACAAATGTTTGATCAAAATGATAACCAAATCGGAAATACATTGACTGCTAACATCGGTGTTGGAGAAGTTACAGCGATAGGCGAAAACGGCGACTATGCGATTTTTGGAATCGATTCTTCCCGGACCCGTGCAGATGTGGTCAAAGTAGACAGTAACAACCAAGTCATTGACGGAACAGCACAATCTACGTCCTTAACTGGCACTAGCAACTATGGTACTGGTGGCATTTCTCAGTTGACCCCTGATGGGACATTCCTCATAGGATGGACAGGAAAGTATGAAGGGAATTGGGTGCATTTCGTACAACACTTCGATGCCAATGGCGCTAAAGATCAGGAAATGCAAATTGTGCCCCACCTTGAAGGCGAGCATGGCGGTGGACACGGTTCTGGCCGGATCGCTAATGTGGGAGATAATGGCGATTATGTTAGAGCGTGGAGCACCATTAGCGATGTAACAACTACCAGCAACTATGATGTCTTTACTCAGCGTTTCGACAGCGATGGCAATAAAATTGGCCCCAAACTAAGATTTACTGGCGAAAATAGTGCTAGAAATGATTTAAGTGTAAATATCCTATCCAAAGCTAACTCAGGTGCATATAGCATTGCCTTCATGGGGTATGATTCGGCAGCGAATGGCAGTGATGAATCAATTTGTGTCAGTAATATCGATGCAAATGATAATGTTGATACTGACTATCAGGCTGGAGAAAGCGGTGATTTCGATATTTATACCCAATCAGCAGATACACCATATTATATGGTGAATTATAGTACGGGCACTTTAGTCGTAAATGGTGTCACTTATGCGTCTGGCAGTCAGATTACATACGATGTTTGGGATGACGCCATCACAGATAGAGCGGTTCAATTGATTGACGCGGTTGGTGAAGACTTCGATTTAGAAGTGCACGCATTTAGTGGGTTCATTGTCCAAGCTGGCGCTAGTCTCGATATAAGCGCTCAAGACTTATTGAGTAATGATAGCGACCCAGACGGCGATCCATTACAAATCGGTTCAGTTCAAGATGCGCAGCATGGCTCAGTGACACTTAACACTGACGGCTCAATTACGTTTACCGCTGATATCGCTTATCAAGGTGAAGCGACATTTACCTATACAATAAGCGATGGCCAAGGCGGTATGGATACCGCGACAGTGACGGTCAACGTTGTTGATAATAATCATGCACCTACTGCTGGCGTTGATGTTGCAAGTATGACTCAAGGCACTACCCTAATGAATATTGACATATTGGCAAATGATCAGGATGTTGATGGTGACACCTTAAGCCTGTTTAATACACCTAACTCGTCAAATGGTGTTGTCACGGTTAATGCTAACGGCACCGTCAACTTTACACCTGATAGTTCGTTTGTAGGGCTGGATATCATTCAATATGTGATAACAGATCATCGAGGCGGCTTTGCGACTGGTCAGTTATACGTACAAGTGAATCAAGCTGTACCGACTACTACGTCATTCTCACTGGCACAAAGCTCAGTTTCAGCAACAGAAGGTCAACCATTAACATTCAGAGTTTACCTTAATGAAGTTATCTCAAACGACGCAGTGCTTAACTTAAGTACGACAAACATCAGTGCAACGAGCGGTAGTGATTTCACCCTTAACAATAGTCAAATCACGATTCCAGCAGGCGAACAATATGCTGATATCGTGATCCCAACCATTGATGATAGCACCGTAGAGTCACAAGAAAGCTTTAGGTTAAATGTTGTAGGCGCCAATAATGTTTCAGGTAATGGCTCGGCACTAGGCTACATTAATGATAATGATGTGCCACTAGCGCAATGTATGACAGTTTCTGGCAATGGCCTTAGCTTCGCGCCTGGTGTTAATCCACGTGTAGAGCACATTAGGCATGCACTTGATAATCAACGTTTCATCTTCAAGAAGAATGGCTCTAATCAAACCGGCTGGGTTTACCCAACGGACAACCAGTGGAAGTTCTTGACCAACGGCTCAGGTGGCAATACTTATTCTGTAACTTATGAATACGATAAGAGTAATAACGGCCATTGGCAACAAAACCAATGTCGTGCACGGATAATTTCAGCCGGCCACGGTGAGATTCAATGTGATGATATATTCTTGCCAAGTTGGGATGACACGATCATCAAGTTCACTTACAGCGGCAATAGCAACTGTCAGTAAACGATAATCGATTCAAAGTTTAGTAAATCAGCAAAGGCCCTAACATTCCGTTAGGGCCTTTTTATTTTATATTTCACAATGAAATCAGTCCATTATCGAATCTCCGCACTGAGTCATTTGATGCACAGGAGCGACCACTACACAGTGATGGGACCTATCATCACGCGTAAATAATTTTGCTTCAGACAACGAAAAACGCCCTAGCATTTCTACTAGGGCGTTATTCTGAATAGGTGATTGGCAATAACGTGCATGGATGCACTAATGCCGCGAACGCAGGCGCCTATATGGAAGTAGGTGGTAGAATCATGCAGGGTAAGCGTCTGCCAAACCGCACCTTCACTTAGCAACAGCCAATCGTTAGATTGCTTCAATCATTAATTTGGAGTAATCATCATGAACAACACACAAAAATATGACTGGCCGGCACTTATCACACAACAAGTAGAAAGCGGTGATACCGTCGCTCAATTTTGCCGCGACAATAAGCTTGTCAGTAAGTCGTTCTATAATAATCGCGCTAAAATGTCGGTATCTCAAACAAATACGGCATTCATCAAAGTTCAAACCCAGGTCTTGCCTGGGAAACTGTTAAGTTTAACGATCGGTGATGCGATATTGGCTATGCCAACCGATGTTGACACGACATGGTTGGCAACGCTTCTGCGGGAGTTGGCGTAATGCAGATGTTTGTTGAGCCAAATTGTATCTACCTTTACCGAGATATCGTCGATTTTAGAAAATCTATTAATGGCCTATCGTTGATTGTCGAACAAGAGCTCGCCATGGATGTTTACTCATCGGCGCTTTTTGTGTTTTGTAACAAGCAGCGCGATAAACTAAAAATTCTCTACTGGGATCGCACAGGCTTCGCACTGTGGTACAAGCGATTAGAAAAGCAAAGGTTCAAATGGCCAAAACATGATGACCAGACCATGAATCTATCCGATCAACAACTCAAATGGTTGTTAAGTGGCTATGATATCGTTGGTCATCAGGCGCTGCATTATCACGCGAAAGCCTTATAACTAACGTTCATAAGTAGCATTTATTGATCACGATTTAGTCTAAGTAAAATCAGTCGTTTATCGATGTTTTTACTATACTTAATGCATGATAAAAGACATCAACAAACTACCTAATGACCCACAAACTTTGAAGGCAATGTTATTGCAACTTCAAGGTGAACTCGATGCTAGCAACGAAAAAGTTGAGTACTTATTAGAGCAGTTTAGATTGGCCCAGCAAAAGCGGTTTGGTGCCAGTAGTGAAGCACACCTTGGGCAAGGAGAACTCTTTAACGAGGCAGAAGTTGAAGACGACAAAACCGAGGTCGTTAAACAAGAAGTTAGCTACACACGTCGTCAGCCTAAGCGTCAAAACCTCCCAAAAGACTTACCACGTGAAGTGATTATTCATGACATTAGCGATGACGAAAAAACATGTGACTGTTGTGGCGAAGCGCTTCATCAAATGGGCGAGTCGGTTAGCGAAAAGCTTGAGTTTATCCCAGCACAAATTAAAGTTATCGAGCATGTACGCTTAAAGTATAGCTGTCGAGGCTGTGATAAACATGGCACTAAAAATAAAGTAAAGATAGCGCCATTACCAACGAGCACAATCCCTAAAGGCATCGCAACGCCTAGTTTACTTAGCCAAATTATTACCAGTAAATATCAATATGGGTTACCGCTTTACCGGCAAGAGTCGATGTTTAAACAATATGGCATCGCCCTTGGCCGTAAAACGATGAGTGAATGGATGATAAAAAGCAGTATCTTATTTAAGCCGATCGTCGAACGGCTGCAACAAGTACAACTCGAACAATGTGTTATTCATGCTGATGAAACACCGCTAAAGGTGATTAAAGAAGATAAGAAAAAATGCTATATGTGGGTCTATTGCACAGGAACAGACTCGCCTAATGAAAGTGACATCCCCAATATTGTAATTTATGATTATCAAAATAGTCGTGCTGGCTCGTGCCCCGTTAAATACTTGGGGGATTTTAACGGTTACTTGCAGGTCGATGGCTATGCGGGCTATCACCAAGTTGGTGCTACGCTTGTTGGTTGCATGGCGCACGCTCGCCGAAAGTTTAAAGAAGCCGAACAATCTCAACCTAAAGGGAAAACAGGAAAATCGAATTGGGCGTTGAACCATATTCAAAAGCTATATCGCATTGAAACGGGGCTCAAGGGTAAATCGGTTGATGAAAAGTTCGCTGTGCGTGAAGAATGTTCGGTTCCATTACTCAACGAATTTAAAGAATGGCTGGATAAATCAGCAGAGCAAGTACCACCAAAATCAGCGATTGGTAAAGCCATAAGCTACAGCCGCAATCAATGGCACACGTTAAGCGTATATGTTGAAGACGGTCATTTGGCTATTGATAATAACCGGGCTGAGCGAGCGGTAAAACCATTTGTTATTGGCCGCAAGAACTGGATGTTCTCCAACACTGCTAACGGTGCCGATGCGAGTGCAGTTCTATATAGTATTATCGAAACGGCAAAAGCCAATGGACTTATCCCGTTTGACTATCTGTTGCATTGCTTCGAACATCTAGCGACTGGAAGTGATGACATCGATGCGATTATGCCATGGAATATTGGCATTAGCTAGGTGTCGATCCCCAGACGCTTACTTTATCAACGCGTAAATCACTAAACGTCAGAAAGCAAAAAAGCCGCTACATTTCTGCAGCGGCTTTCTTTAATAGGTGTCTAGCAATGTCCTACTTTCACATGGGGAAGCCCCACACTATCATCGGCGCTAAGTCGTTTCACTACTGAGTTCGGAATGGGATCAGGTGGGACCAACTTGCTATGGTTACTAGACTAATTTTTTGCTCAGATGTCAATGACACCTCAACTTGGAAAGCTGATTCATTCAAATGTTGTTCTACACAACAAGTCTTCTCAAATATCTTTGAGGGAAAACATAAAACACATTAGGTGTTGTATGGTTAAGCCTCACGGGTCATTAGTACAAGTTAGCTCAACGCCTCACAACGCTTACACACCTTGCCTATCAACGTAGTAGTCTCCTACGGCCCTTTAGGGAGATT
>Ga0209291_1004235_pt1 | contig 10043 bp, 6 predicted proteins | sample GOMGulsemesocosm_FD_184633 | JGI IMG/M metagenome (GOLD analysis project Ga0209291, IMG submission 184633) | Methane-oxidizing microbial communities from mesocosms in the Gulf of Mexico - GOM9B Gulf of Mexico (SPAdes) (version 2) | ecosystem: Environmental > Aquatic > Marine > Cold seeps | place... | reverse complement strand
TCTTACTATATGAAGGGAGTGATGCTTAATAAAGAGTTTAAGTATAAGGTTTCTACTGAAAGTTTTATTAAGGCTATGGAAATGATTGACAATTTTAACCCTAAACATAACTATAGAGGTTATGTAGCCTATTTTATAGCTGAAAATCAAAATTTGCTGGGAGACTTTAATTTGACGCAAAAATATGCTAAAATAGCCATGAAAGCTCCAGTGTTTAAAAGACTTTCTGCAGATTATGGAAATGTTTATGAATATTTAGCTTTTGTAAAAGAAGATTTAAAGGAGTTTGATTCAGCAGTTTATTATTACAATAAGGCACGTCTTTTTTTTAAATCAAAAAATAACATTAGAAATGTCATTGTTAATCATAATAATATAGGTGATGTATTTCGAAAAAAAGGAGTGTTAGATTCGGTTAAATACCACTTTACTAAAGCCAATGAATTGCTTGAAAAAAATGAGTTAAATAATGCTGTTGGGGGGCTTTTAGATCAACCCAAATTTGTAAAGGCCAACATGGCTTATTTAAAAATAGTAGATGAAAATTATAATGAAGCGGAGAATGATTTAAAGGAAATATTAAAATCACTCGAAAATAGAAAAATAAATAATTACGTAAAAGAGTTAAAGAACACATGTTATGACTATCTTATTGAATGCTATTATAGAAAAGAAGAGTTTCAAAAAATTATAACAGTATCAAATCAAAAAAATAAACTTTTAGTTGCTTACCAAAAGGAGTTTACTAATAGCGGATTACAAGAGTTGGAAACTAAATATAATGTAAAGAAAAAAGAAAAAAAAATAATCACACTTTCAGAAGAGAATAGAGTGCAAGCCACCATTTTAAACCAACAAAAAATAATCCTTGGGATACTTGGATTAGTGATGGTGCTTTTATGTGTTGCAGGGTATTTATTTATTAGACAACGAAAATTAAAAGCCAATTATGAAAAGGTAGTGTTACAGCAAAGATTATTGCGTTCACAAATGAACCCTCATTTTTTGTTTAATGCATTGAGTTCTGTATGTGAGATGGTTAATGAACAGTCTAAAAACACCATTCCTTATATAGCTAAGCTATCGAAATTATTACGTCTGATTTTGAAAAACTCAAGACAAGATTTTATATCTCTTAAAGAAGAAAAACAAGTCCTACAAGATTATTTAGATCTTGAATCAAATTTTAATGAAAATTTTAATTTTAAGCTAGAGGCAATAGACTCTATAGAAGAAGAAATTATTTGTATCCCTCCAATGCTAGTACAGCCTTTTGTTGAAAACTGTATACAGCATGGTTTATCAAATGAGATTAAAAAGGGTGAAATTTCTATTTTATTTAAAAAAATGGAACATGAAAAATTGATTAATTGTATTATAAAAGACAATGGTATTGGTTATAATGGTTCAAGTGTTAAAATTAAGGATCAATCTTTTTCTAGTGATATCGTAGCAGAACGTTTGAAAACTTTTAAGAATGAGTTTAAAGTAAATTGTAGGTTCGAAATTTTATCTAACAAAAATAAAGGTACTGAAGTACACCTTTATATGCCATATATTTTAGACGAATAATACAATGTTTTCTTTTTGATTTCAATACTTGAATTTCTCGCTCATTGAACTTTCAATAAAAAAACAGACATTGAGTTAATAAGTTACTAATTAAATTTCAAGGTGCTCATACGTAAATTGAATTGTTTTATTTTACAGTAATTTCAAACAAGAAAAGGTATAAACATGGAAATTTTAGAGGATATAGCTCTAATGAATAAAACCTAAAAACAATAAACCTTTCATAACTAATGCGTTACGAAAGGTATTTGTGACCGCGAAGGGATTCGAACCCCCAACCCTCAGAGCCGAAATCTGATATTCTATCCAGTTGAACTACGCAGCCATTATTTTATACTTTTTATCAAGTTATATTTCTATATTCCAATAACTATTGGGAGAGTACAACTAAATACTAAGCTAAATTTTTCTTTACTAATACGGAAATAGTTTTTCCATCCGCCTGGCCTGCAACCTCTTTATTTACAGCAGCCATTACTTTCCCCATATCCTTCATTCCAATTGCTCCTAATTCCTCAATTGCTTGAAGTACTATTTTTTCTACTTCTTCCTCTGTAAATTGTTCTGGCAAAAACTGCTCTATAATAGCTGCTTGTGCCAATTCAGGCTCCGCTAAATCTAATCTACTTTGCTCTGTAAAAATAGCAGCGCTATCCTTACGTTGTTTTACCAATTTCTGCACTAACTTAATTTCACTAGTGGCTGACAATTCTTCTTTAGTCCCTGAAGCAGTTTGCGCTAATAATAGTTCTGCTTTTATAGCTCGCAATGATGTCAAGGCAACCTGATCCTTAGCTTTCATAGCCTCTTTCATCTTTACCATAATCTCTGCTTGTAAACTCATAACATAAGGTTTTTAAATACGCCTGTAAATATAAAAAAATTAAACCGAAACAATCATTGACTGTTTCGGTTTAACTAAATTAATTTTCACTTTTAACACTAACTAAACTACTTTGGCCATATAAAGCCTTAATCTACATTATCATGTAAAAAAGAGTTGTTAGAACGCAACTGAATATCATCATTATTATCAGTACCTATGGAAGTTCGAGATATTTCTCCATTATCAGCTGATTTTTTATTTAACTCAATCCCCATACGCTTATACGCAGGCTCTTTTTCTATTTCATCAATATTGTTGGCGTTATGACGAAATTTATAATTAAACTCCTTTAATTTCTTTCTTCTAGCATCTGCTCTTAATTTTAAGCTTTCTTCTATTGATGTATTAAAAGGATCTATTTCAACTTCCTTTTCAGAATCAACAACCTCTTCTTCTAGCTTTTCAATATTTTCAACCATCTGAGGCGCTTCAAAAGAAGCAGGCTCCTCTACTTTACGCTCATTTACTGACACACTATCTTCCATTTCCGGACAATCTAAGCTATAACGAATAACTCCGTCTTCACTTTGTTCATTTACAGAAACAACCTCAATATGATCAGTAACCTCGATTTCCTCTATCTCTTCAGATAACTGAAATACAACTTTATCTTCTACTTGTTGTATCGGCTCAAATAACTCATCTGAAGCTACCATAGACGCATCAACAGAAAACAACACTTCTTCTTCTGTTTGCACAACTTCAGGAGCAATAACTTCTATATCATTCACTTCAGTAATTACAAAATCATCCGTAGCAACTACAGAAGGAGGAAACACCTCTTCATGTACAACATCAATATTCTTAATTAATTCAGATGTTGGAATCAAATCAGAAACTACTTCTTTTGGTTTCACTTCCTCTATCTCCTCATTATCAAACAATGTATGTTTAATAACTGGAGGAGTTTTTTTCACAGGAGCAACAACTGCTTTTGGTAATTCAACTTCAGGAACCACATTTTTAATAGACAAAACCTGAGTAGCTTTTTGGTTTTCCTCTAAAGCATGAATTATTTTTTTTGCTTCAGTATTAAATATGTCATCTTGTTGTTCTGCATCAAATCCAGTTGCAATAATAGTAACTGACACATCACCTCCTAAAGCCTCATCTTCACCAACACCCATAATGATATTAGCTCCGTTCCCCGCTTCAGACTGAATATGATCATTTATCTCTCCTATTTCATCAATAGTAATTTCCTCTGTACCAGAAATAATTAGCAATAATACATTTTTAGCACCAGTAATTTTATTATCATTTAACAGTGGGGAATCTAAAGCTTTAAAAATTGCTTCGTTAGCTCTATTAGCCCCTGATGCTGTTGCCGAACCCATTATTGCACTACCGCTGTTAGACAATACTGTTTTAGCATCTCTTAGGTCAATATTTTGCATATAGTGATGCGTAATAACTTCCGCTATCCCTTTTGCTGCTGTAGCTAATACTTCATCAGCTTTAGCAAACCCAGCTTTAAACCCTAAATTACCATAAACTTCACGTAATTTGTTGTTGTTGATCACAATAAGAGAGTCTACCTCTTTACGTAATCTTTCAACTCCAATTTGAGCTTGTTCATTTCTCATTTTTCCCTCAAACTGAAATGGAATAGTTACAATACCAACTGTAAGCACATCCATTTCTTTTGCCATACGAGCAATGATAGGAGCCGCACCTGTACCAGTACCTCCTCCCATTCCTGCCGTTATAAATACCATTTTGGTATTTGCGTCAAGCATTGCTTTAATTTCTTCAAAACTCTCTATAGCAGATTGCTCTCCTACATCAGGATTTGCTCCAGCCCCTAACCCTTCAGTTAGGGACATTCCTAACTGAATTTTATTTGGCACAGGACTGTTTTCCAGTGCTTGTGAATCTGTATTACAGATCACAAAGTCTACCCCATTAATACCAGCCTGGAACATGTGATTAATAGCATTGCTACCCCCTCCACCTATTCCAATGACCTTAATCACATTAGACTTGTTTTTTGGTAAATCAAATGAAATACCTCCGAATTCTGTGTTGCTACTCATAAATTCTTTTTTATACTTTTGTCGTAAATAATTTTTGCAAAATAATTTATACTATTCTGCGGTATCTAAAAAATCTCTGAAATTGTCCGACCATTTTTGGAAAAAACTTTTCTTTTCCTCACTTGGTTTTTCAATTATTTGCTCCTCTACTATCTCCTTATCAGAAATAGCTTCAGAAACAATTGGGTCGATATTTTGGGGTATCTCTTCAATAACTTCTTTATCTCTAGTCACTTTTGATTGTACTTCCGCCGCATTCATCACCAAGCCAACCGCTGTCGCATACATCGGACTAGTTGTTTTTTCATTAGAATCTCCAGCTAAATGTTCATTAGGATACCCTATTCTAGTATCCATCCCTGTAATATATTCCGTCAATTGCTTAATGTGATTCAATTGTGAACCACCACCAGTAATTACAATACCAGCAATTAACTTCTTTTTTTGCTCCTCGTGACCATAATTTTTAATTTCAGAAAAAACCTGTTCTATTATTTCTACAACTCTTGCATGAATAATTTTAGATAAGTTTTTTAATGAAATTTCTTTAGGCTCTCTACCTCTTAATCCAGGTATAGATACTATTTCATTTTCTTTATTTTCTCCTGGCCAAGCTGATCCAAACTTTACTTTTAATAGTTCTGCTTGTTTTTCAATAATAGAACAACCTTCTTTAATATCTTCAGTAATTACATTACCTCCAAAGGGAATCACAGCAGTGTGACGAATAATCCCGTCTTTAAAAATGGCTAAATCGGTAGTTCCCCCACCTATATCTATTAATGCTACACCAGCTTCCTTTTCTTCCTGACTCAATACTGCATTTGCAGATGACAATGGCTCAAGTGTAATACTAGCCAAGCCTAATCCAGAGTTTTTAACACATCTTCCTATATTTCTAATAGATGCTATTTGCCCAACTACTACATGAAAATTAGCTTCTAATCTTCCTCCATACATTCCAATAGGCTCCTTGATTTCTGCTTGCCCATCTACCTTATACTCTTGTGGCAACACATGAAGAATCTCTTCTCCTGGTAACATAATTAATTTATGCACTTGATTGATTAACGCATCAATATCATTCTCATCAATTACTTCATCTGAATTAGTTCTAGTAATATAATCACTATGTTGAATACTTCTAATGTGCTGTCCTGCTATTCCAACAACTACTTCTTCAATTTTTAATCCTGAAGACATTTCTGCTTCTTGCACAGCCTGCTGAATAGACTGAATTGTTTGTGTAATGTTATTTACAACACCTCTGTGCACCCCAAGGCTTTTGGTTTTCCCCAACCCAAGAATTTCCAATTTCCCATATTCATTCTCACGACCAATCATGGCCACAATCTTCGTTGTCCCAATATCTAAACCAACCGCAATTTTACTGTCTTCCATAGCTTATTTTTTGGTGCAAATTACTTGTGATGCAATTTGTAAATTAACCCTTTTATATATTTTTATCGTTTTATCCTTTATCGCTTTCTTGTAAAAAGCTTTAAAGTTATTCAACTTTCTTTTTCTGTTTTCTGATGTACCAAAGTCAACCAAAAAATCAAATTCCCTCATCAATAACGTGTACTTATCTCCTAACACTTTTACCCCTACAACCTCTTTTTTAAAAAACAGATCTTCTTCAATACTTTTCATCACTTTAAATACATCTGACAAGTTATTTTTAGTAACATTACCAGTCACCAAAGGGACTCGCACAGAAAAATTTGGCGAAGTAGGCATCTTTTTGCCTTCTTCGTCAATGTAAAATGACTCATTTGTTTGTACTCTTGCTAGTGGTCTTTTTTGCAAAACATTAACCCCAACTTCCCCATTTACAGAAACATACACATTAGCGTCTCTTATATATGGATTAGTATCTAACACAGACTCTATATTATTCAAATCTAAGGCATCTTTTCTTATGTTTTTCACACTCCCGTTATTTTGTATTAACAACTTATTAACCGTTTCTTCAGAAATCAATGGTTGCTCAGAATTTTCAAATACTATAGGGCTTGGCGTTAAAAAACGAGATTCGTTTCTCACTGATGCTGAGACAGATAAAAACAAAACCACCCCTAACACCAAAAACAATTTAATGTTTAGCATTATTTTTTCAGGAAATCTTCTAATTTTACCTAATTTACTCATTATCAGTATTTAATATATTTCTTTTTTTATACGCTGTACTTCAGCACCAATATCACCAGCACCGATTGTTAATATTATTTTTGCCTCAGAGTTTTTAATTTCCAAAACAATATCTTTTTTATCAATTAATTTCTTGTTTTCATTTGTTATTTTACTCAATAACCACTCAGAAGTCACTCCTTCGATAGGCAATTCTCTTGCTGGATAAATATTCAATAAACGAACTTCATCAAACTGACTTAAACTCTCTGCAAAATCCGACGCAAAATCCTTTGTTCTACTATATAAATGTGGTTGAAATATTGCCATTACCTTATCATTTGGATACATTTCAGTTACCGCCTGATACACTGCTTTAATTTCCGTAGGATGATGCGCATAATCATCTATATACACTAAATTATCTGTTCTAATTTGGTAAGTAAATCGACGCTCAACTCCTTTAAAAGAAGCCAATCCTTCAATCAACTTAGTTGCCTGAAAGCCAAAATCATACGCCATTGCAAAAGCCACTAACGCATTATTTAAATTATGTTTCCCTGGCAAATAAAACTCAATATTCCTCAACACCTCTTTAGGCGTTATTATACTAAAACGATATGCACCGTTTATAATTTCAATATCCTGAATACTATAATCTGCATCTTCATTAACCCCGTAAGTAATTCCGCTCAAAGGCAACCCATTTTTAACAAATAACTTACTCTTATCAGGTAGCTTATCTGAAAATTCCACAAAACTCTTCTCCAATTCATCTGCTTGACCATAAATATCTAAATGATCTGCATCCATTGACGTAATACAGGCTACATCTGGAAACAACTGTAAAAACGACCTATCAAACTCATCTGCCTCAACCACTGATATTTCAGAACCATTCAAAATTAGGTTAGAGTGATAGTTTTCTGTAATTCCTCCTAAAAACGCAGTCATATCAGCATCACATACTTTTAGCAAATGCCCTAAAATACTTGATGTTGTTGTTTTACCATGCGTTCCTGCAACTGCAAAACAAAAGGTGCTTTCAGTAATTAACCCTAAAACCTCTGCCCGCTTCTGCGTATTAAAATTATTAGAGATAAAATACTGCAATTCACTATGTGTTTTTTGAACCGCAGGAGTAAACACTACCAATGTTTTATCGGGGTTTTTAAATTCTGATTCAATTAAATCAACCGAATCTTCAAAATGGATAGCAATCCCCATTTCAATTAAAACATCTGTAATTTTTGTTGGTGTTTTATCATAACCCGCAACTCGCTTTCCTATTATACAGAAATAGCGAGCAAGAGCACTCATACCGATTCCTCCGATACCAACAAAATAGACATTATGTATTTTTTCTAAATTCAAATCTTAACTATTTTTACTCATCATAATTTTCTTCATTTCTCTGCTTAAAATATTTTTATTTTTCACTTCAAAACTTCAGTCGAAGTAACATCATCGTCCAACTTTACACCTCCATATATTTTCAACGTCCAAAAACACATCTCTATTACTTTATTTCATTAAAAGTCCAATATTTATGATTCATCAGCTCACTGATAAAATCAGTTTTTCAATTTCATCAACAATATCCCGAGTAGCATTTCCTAGTGCTAGCTTTTTTATTTCAACTGATAATTTATCCTGTAAAATATCGTCTACCAACAACTCTTTACATTTTACTTCAAAATCAGTATCCAATGCTGATTCTTTTATCAAAACACCAGCACCTTTACTTGTAATTGCTTGAGCGTTTTTAGTTTGATGATCTTCCGAAACATTTGGACTTGGTATAAAAATAACTGGCTTACCCACTACACATAATTCAGAAACAGAACTTGCTCCTGAACGCGAAATTACAATATCAGCCGCAGCGTATGCCAAATCCATTCTGTTTAAAAACGCATGTGTTTGCACTCCTTTATTTTTATTATACTTCTTATACTCTTCGATATATAACTTTCCTGTTTGCCATATTAACTGCACACCTTGATCTTCAAAAAAAGATAATTGCTTATCAATAAGTTTATTTATTCTTCTAGCTCCTAAACTCCCTCCTAAAATTAGGATCGTCTTCTTAGTTTTATCCAATTTAAAGAAACCTTGTGCTTCTTTTCTTTTAGAATAAATTTCTAATAAATCCTGACGTACAGGGTTTCCTGTTTTTACAATTTTGTCACTAGGAAAAAATCGGCCTAAATTATCATAGGCAACACATATTTTCATTGCCTTTTTTGACAATAACTTATTAGTTATCCCTGGAAATGAGTTTTGCTCCTGTATTAGTGTTGGTACTCCTGTAGAATTAGCCATATACAATAAAGGACCACTTGCAAAACCACCAGTACCAATAGCTATATCTGGCTGAAACTGTTTCACAATTTTTTTAGCCTTACAAAGGCTACTGATTAACTTAAAAGGAAATAATAAGTTATTTTTAGACAGTAACTTCCTTTGTATTCCTGAAATCCAAAGCCCTTTAATCTGATACCCTGCAGCAGGAACTTTTTCCATCTCCATTCTATCATTAGCCCCAACAAACAAAAACGTAGTGTCTGGATAACGTCTTTTTATCTCATCAGCAATAGCAATAGCAGGGTAAATATGACCTCCTGTTCCTCCTCCTGACACAATAATTTTTAAGTTTTTCATTTGTTAGCAAATACTATTTTATACCACTTGATGCAATACATCAAGCGGATTATCTTTCTTACTTATTTTTCCTTTTCCCTTCTTCTGACTTGCACTCACACTCAATATAATCCCAAACGCTAAACAAGTCATCCAAATAGATGTCCCTCCAGAACTTATCAACGGTAAGGTTTGCCCCGTTACAGGAAATAATTCTACTGCAACTGCCATATTTATTAGTGCTTGAAATATAATTGGTAACCCAACTCCTACAACTAACAGTTTCCCGAAAAAAGTATCTGACTTATTTAATATCACTATCAACCTAAAAAGCAATAACAAATAAAACAACAGTATTGTCACACCAACCAACACCCCCCATTCTTCGACAATTATTGCATAAATAAAATCGGAAGATGATTGTGGCAAAAAGTTTTTCTGAACACTTTTTCCAGGTCCTAAACCAAACAACTTTCCAGAAGCAATTGCTGTTTTCGCGCGCTCAATTTGATAATCCTCCTTTGTATCCTCACCATTAGAGAAATTTTCAATTCTTGATATCCAAGTATCAACCCTATTCGGAAACGCATCTGGAAATGCTTTTGCAGTCAAAAAAAACAACAATACAAACACTAATCCCGCTCCACAAATAAGCCCCATATATTTTAATGGATATCCCCCCAGAAATACCAATACCATGACCATTGAAAAAATTAACGCTGCTGTTGAAAAATTAGCCGGAAAAATCAACAATAACACCAATACCACAGGTATCCAAG
>Ga0209291_1004231_pt1 | contig 10053 bp, 6 predicted proteins | sample GOMGulsemesocosm_FD_184633 | JGI IMG/M metagenome (GOLD analysis project Ga0209291, IMG submission 184633) | Methane-oxidizing microbial communities from mesocosms in the Gulf of Mexico - GOM9B Gulf of Mexico (SPAdes) (version 2) | ecosystem: Environmental > Aquatic > Marine > Cold seeps | place... | reverse complement strand
AGAACGAATTGAAAAATAAGTTATTAAACATATTAAAAGGGCGTTTTTTAGTTGATGATGATGCGGTTAAAAACTGGAGGTTTATTGGTTTTTCAGTTGTGTTGTTGTTAGTGATGATTGCGAGCTCACATCATGCAGAAAAAAAAGTTTTTGAAATCGGTGACTTGGATAAAAAAGTAAAAGAATTGAGGTCGGAATATGTTGACTTAAGGTCTCAGTTAATGAAACTGAAAATGGAATCTAAGGTAGCTGTAAAAATGAATAAAAGAGGATTGAGGTCTTCTAATGTTCCTCCAAAAAAAATAAGAGTGATAGTAAAATAGTTTTGTAATAATTTCAAACATCAAATAAAAGAAGAATAAGGGTTAGTTGTGTCAGTGGTAGGTAAAAACATATTAAACAGGTTGTACATAGTGGTGATACTATTCTTAGTATTTGCATTACTAATTGTATATAAATTGTTTAGTGTGCAATACATTCAAGGAGATAAATATAGGGCTCTGGCTGAATCACGTACAATAAAAAGAGTTGTTGTTAAGGCAAATAGAGGCAGTATTTATGCAGATGATGGGAGTTTGTTGGCGACTTCGGTTCCTAAGTATGATATTCGATTTGATGCGGTTACTGTTTCTAAAAATAATTTCTCAAAAAACATAAAACCATTATGCGATTCATTGTCAAAAATGCTAGGTAATACTTCTGGGTATTATAAAGCAAAATTAGATAAAGCAAGAAGGACGAAAAATAGATATGCGTTAATTACAAGAAATTTAGGATATTCGGATTATATCAGAATAAAAGATTTTCCGATTTTTAAACTCGGAGCTTATAAAGGTGGTATTATAGTAGAGCAGCATACAATAAGAGAGCATCCAATAGCTGAAATTGCAAGAAGAACGATTGGTTGGAAAGGGTCAGGTGCTGGAATAGAAGGAGCTTTTGGAAAAGATTTCTTAGAAGGAGAAGACGGTAAACGTTTAAAGCAAAAAATAGCCAAAGGACAATACAAACCTATTAATGATGAAAATGAAGTTGAACCTAAAAATGGTTTGGATGTGATTTCAACATTGAATGTAAATATACAAGATATTGCACATCATGCTTTATTGGAGCAGTTAGAAAATTTCGAAGCAGAGCATGGAACGGTTGTAGTTATGGAAACTAAAACTGGTGAGGTTAAGGCTATATCTAATTTAAAAAGAAATTCAAAGGGGAAATATTCTGAGCAGTTAAATCATGCGGTTGGTGAGTCTCATGAGCCAGGGTCTACGTTTAAGTTAATGGTAATGGTGGCTGCCTTGGAGAGTAAAGCAGTTGATTCAAGTACGGTAGTTGATACAGAAAAGGGGGTGTTGACTTTTTATGGAAAACACGTTAGGGATTCTAGACACGGTGGTTATGGGAAAATATCTGTAGCAAAAGCTTTTGAGGTGTCTTCTAATACAGGTTTCGTGAAAATTGTTCATAAAGGGTTTAAGAATGATCCTGAGCGTTTTGTGAACAGATTGTATAGTATGGGGTTGAATGATAAACTTGGGTTAGACTTTAAAGGAGAAGGTAAACCGTTTATTCCACACCCAAATGACAAGTTGTGGAGTGGTCTTTCTTTGCCATGGATGGCTTGGGGTTATGGGGTTTCTTTAACGCCATTACAGACATTAACGTTCTATAATGCTATTGCAAATAATGGAGAAATGGTGAAGCCTCGATTTGTAAAAGAAATAAGAGACTTTAAAAATAGTAGGCCGATTAAAGTATTTGAAAAGGAAGTGATAATTCCAAAAATATGTTCTAACGAAACGATCGGAAAAGTGAAAGAGATGATGAAAAATGTTGTTGTAAGAGGGACTGCGAAAAACATTTATTCTAAGGATTTTTCAATGGCGGGAAAAACAGGTACTTGTAGAACAAATTATGGGAATAAAAATAATCCGAAACAGTATATAGCATCATTTTCAGGGTACTTTCCAGCTGATAATCCACAGTATTCTTGTATAGTAGTTATCCATAAGCCGAACACATCAATAGGGTATTATGGTAATGTAGTTGCTGCACCAGTGTTTAAAAAAATAGCAAAAAAAGTATATACCGATACGCCTTTAGTAGACGAGGTTGATGTTAGTGTAGTTGAAAGTAATAACCTGGATAAACAGTACGATTCTTATTTTAAGAAAAGTCAAAAGGATTATAAATTAGTTCCAAATGTAATTGGGATGAGTGGAATGGATGCAATATCTTTTTTAGAAAATTTAGGATTAAAAGTGTCAATAAAAGGCAACGGAAAAGTGAAAAAGCAATCACTTAATGTGGGAGAGAAGATATCAAATAATAAAGAAATTGTTTTAGAGCTGTCATGAGAAATTTGAAAGACATACTGTATAAAGTTGCATTGGATTCTGTAATAGGAAGTTCAGATGTTGCTATTTCAAAAATCGAGTTTGATTCAAGAAAAGTACAAGAGAACGATGTATTTATAGCACTAAAGGGAACACTAGTTGATGGTCATGACTATATTGAAAAAGCAATTAGTTTACAGGCTAAAGTAATTGTTTGTGAGGTTCTACCGGAAGATAAAAATAGCGAAGTCACCTATATTCAGGTGTCAGATGCAAACGCTGCTTTAGCGATAATGGCTTCTAATTACTATGGAAATCCATCAGCTAATTTACAGTTAGTTGGAGTTACTGGAACTAACGGAAAAACTACAATTGCGTCGTTGTTGTATCAGCAATTTAAAAATGCTGGTTATAAAGTTGGTTTGTTATCTACAGTGAAGGTAATGGTAAATGAAACCGAGTATAAAGCAACGCATACTACGCCAGATTCATTAACGATAAATCATTATTTACAGTTGATGAATGATGAAGGTGTTGAGTTTTGTTTTATGGAAGTGAGTTCTCATGGGATTCATCAAAAACGCACTTCAGGGTTGAATTTTAGAGGAGGAATATTTACAAATTTATCTCACGACCATTTAGATTATCATAAAACTTTTGCAGAGTATAGAGATGTTAAAAAACGATTCTTTGATGAGTTGCCGAAAACAGCCTTTGCATTAACTAATGTTGATGATAAGAATGGCGAAATAATGCTTCAAAATACTAAAGCGAAAAAAGTGTCTTATGCTTTAAAAAGTTATGCTGATTATAGAGCTCAAATACTAGAAAATCAATTTTCGGGTTTGCTTTTAAAAGTGAATGATAATGAATTGTGGACGAAATTAATCGGAAGCTTTAATGCATATAATTTATTAGCAATTTTCGCAACAGGAGAATTGTTGGGCTTAGAAATGAACGAAAATTTACGTCTGATAAGTTTGTTGGAAAACGTAAGTGGACGATTTGAATATATCGTTTCTAATAAAGAAAAAATCACAGCTATTGTTGATTATGCACATACTCCAGATGCATTGAAAAATGTATTGGAAACAATTAATAATATCAGAACAGGTAATGAACAGTTATTTACGGTAGTTGGTTGTGGTGGAGATAGAGACAAAACGAAGCGTCCTAAGATGGCAAATATAGCTTCGATATTAAGTACTACAGCGATTTTCACAAGTGATAATCCGCGTACTGAAGATCCTGATGTGATTATAGAGGAAATGGAAACAGGGGTGTCTCCTGAAAATTATAAAAAAACAGTTTCTATTAATAATAGAAAACAAGCAATAAAAACGGCTTGTCAAATGGCAAACGCTAACGATATTATTTTAATAGCCGGTAAAGGGCATGAGACGTATCAAGAGGTCAATGGGGTAAGAGCTGATTTTGATGATTTAAAAACGGTAAAAGAATTATTAATAAAACTAAATAAATAAAATATGCTGTATTACTTATTTGAATATTTAGAAAAACAATATCAGTTAACTGGGGCAACGGTATTTCAGTTTATATCATTTAGGGCAGCATTGGCTGTAATAGTTTCGTTGTTAATTTCAATGATATTTGGTAAGCATATTATCAATTATTTAAGAAAGCAACAAATAGGGGAAACAGTAAGAGATTTAGGTTTAGATGGTCAAAAAGAAAAGCAAGGAACTCCAACTATGGGAGGAATCATCATTATTATTGCGACGTTAATTCCGGTATTGTTGTTTGCTAAGTTGGATAACGTATATATAATATTATTGATAGTAACTACGGTGTGGATGGGTGCTATCGGCTTTTTAGATGATTATATTAAGAAGTTTAAAAATGATAAAGAAGGGTTAAAAGGGAAATTTAAAGTTTTAGGACAAGTAGGCTTAGGTATTATTGTTGGAACGGTATTGTATTTTAATGAAAACGTAACTATAAAGGAGCAGATTCCGGTACAAATACAAACTGCAATGGTAAGTAATGATAGCTCAATGTTATTACTTCATAACCCAGCTGTTAAGGAGTTCTATCCTGAAGCAAAGTCAACAAAAACTACGATTCCTTTCTTGAAGAATAATGAATTTGATTATGCTGATGTACTAACGTTTTTTAATGAAGACTGGGGTAAATATGCGTGGATAATATTTATTCCAATAGTTATATTCATAATTACAGCAGTTTCAAATGGAGCAAATTTAACAGATGGTATTGATGGTTTGGCTGCAGGTACATCTGTGATTTCAGTAATAGTATTAGGGTTGTTTACATGGTTGTCAGGAAATATTATTTTCTCTGATTATTTAAATATTATGTATATCCCACGGATTGGTGAAATGACCATTTTTGTTGGTGCTTTTGTTGGTGCTTTAATTGGGTTTTTATGGTACAATACATTTCCTGCACAAGTATTTATGGGAGATACCGGTAGTTTAACAATCGGTGGTATAATAGCAGTTATCGCAATTGCAGTTCGTAAAGAATTATTGATTCCTATTTTATGTGGAATATTTTTAGCAGAGAATTTATCTGTGGTATTGCAGGTGAGTTACTTTAAGTATACTAAGAAAAAACATGGAGAAGGAAAGCGAATTTTCTTGATGTCACCATTACATCATCATTATCAGAAAAAAGGAATGCACGAGAGTAAAATTGTAAATCGATTTTGGATTGTAGCAATCATGTTGGCGGTGTTAACTATGGTAACCTTGAAATTAAGATAAATGAAAAGGTTAGTTGTTTTAGGAGGAGGAGAAAGTGGTGTAGGAACAGCGCTATTAGGAAAGCAAAAGGGCTTTGAAATTTTTGTTTCTGACAAAGGAGAAATAAAAGAAAAGTATAAGAAGGTGTTGCTTGGAAATGAAATTGATTGGGAAGAAAAGCAACATACAGAGTCAAAAATATTAAATGCAGACGTAGTAATGAAAAGCCCAGGGATTCCAGATAGGGTTCCGTTGATTCAGAAGTTACGAGCTAATAAGGTGTTATTGGTTTCAGAAATTGAGTTTGCAGCTCAGTTTACAGAAGCAACCATAGTTGGGATAACAGGTAGTAACGGAAAAACGACTACAACACTGCTAACTCATCATTTGTTAAAAGATGAAATCAATGTTGGGATCGCAGGGAATATAGGAGATAGTTTTGCGGAACAAGTAGCAGAAGGAAATTTTGACAATTATGTGTTAGAATTAAGTAGTTTTCAGTTGGATGGAATTGAAAATTTTAAGCCACATATTGCGGTAATAACTAATATTTCAGAAGATCATTTAGATCGTTATGAATATCGATATGAAAACTATATCGCGTCAAAATTTAGAATTACAAAAAATCAAACTGCTGATGATTATTTAATATATGATGCAGATGACGAGGAGATAAATAAGTATTTAGATTCTCATAATGTTAAAGCGACGTTGATACCGTTTTCTTTAACTAAAAAATTAAAACAAGGTGTCTGTTTAGACAATGACAATATTAAACTAACAATTAACGAAGAGATAATTACTATGCCAGTAAAAGACTTAGCATTAGAAGGGAAACACAACGTAAAAAATGCAATGGCATCAGCTGCGGTTGCAAACTTATTAAAAATTAGAAAAGCGACTATCAGAGAGAGCTTGTCAAATTTTCAAGGAGTTGAGCATCGATTAGAATACGTGTTGAAAATTCAGAATGTACAGTATATAAACGATTCTAAAGCGACTAATATCAACGCGGTTTTTTATGCATTAGATAGTATGCAGTCACCTACAGTTTGGATCGTTGGTGGTGTTGATAAAGGGAATGATTATACTGAATTATTGTCGTTGGTTAATGAAAAAGTTAAGGCAATTATTTGTTTAGGAAAAGATAATGAGAAAATTAAACATGTTTTCCATAATACTGTTGAAACTTTAGTGGAAACAGAATCAATTAATGAAGCTGTTAAAATGGCTTATAAAATAGCAGAAAAAGGAGATAATGTGTTGTTGTCACCTGCTTGTGCAAGTTTTGATTTATTTGAGAATTACGAAGATAGAGGAAGGAAATTTAAAGCAGCAATACGTAACTTATAATGAGTATAATACTAAAAAATATTGGAGGAGATAAAACCTTGTGGGCAATCATAGCATTGTTGGCATTGTTTTCGTTTTTGCCAGTGTATAGTGCCAGTAGTAATTTAGCAAATTTGTATGGTAGAAATACTTTTACATTGTTGTTAAAACATGGGGTGCATTTAGTATTAGGTTTCGGTATAATTTACGGAGTACATAAAATACAATACCATCGCTTTAAAGGTTTGTCTATGATATTGCTACCAGTAGTAATCGTGTTACTAGGGATAACTTTAATGCAGGGGACTACAATTGGTGGAGCAAATGCTAGTAGATGGATTCGAGTGCCGGTAGTTGGTTTTTCATTTCAAACATCTACGTTGGCAGCAGTAGTATTAATGGTTTATGTGGCTAGGTATTTGTCTAAAATAAAAGATAAAGTAATTACGTTTAAAGAGAGTGCTATAGAATTATGGATCCCGGTAGTATTGGTTTTACTACTGATTTTTCCGGCAAATTTTTCTACTGCCGCATTGATTTTTTCTATGGTGTTGGTGTTGGTGTTTTTGGGTGGTTATCCACTAAAATATATAGGGGTGATTATTGGTTCAGGGATAATTTTTGTGTTGTTCTTTTTTATGACAGCAAAGGCATTTCCTGATGCATTCCCAAATAGGGTTGATACTTGGATGTCTCGAATTGAAAACTTTTCTAATGGTGAAGATACAGAAGAAGACTATCAAATAGAACGCGCAAAAACAGCTATAGCTTCGGGGAAATTATTTGGGTTAGGTCCAGGGAAAAGCGTTCAAAAAAACTTTTTACCACAATCATCTTCTGATTTTATTTATGCAATAATAGTTGAAGAGTGGGGTTTGGTTGTTGGGGTAACAATATTGTTATTCTATTTATTGTTACTTTTCAGACTGATAGTGATATTGAATAAATCGGATACTTTTTTCGGGAAGTTATTGGTTGTTGGAGTAGGCTTGCCAATTATATTCCAAGCCTTAATTAATATGGCAGTTGCAGTTGAGTTGTTTCCTGTTACAGGACAAACACTTCCATTAATAAGTTCTGGAGGGACATCAATTTGGATGACTTGTATGGCGTTTGGGATAATTTTAAGTGTAAGTGCGAGTCAGAAAAAAGGAAAAGAAAAAATAAGTAAAACGAATAACCCGCTAGATGTATTACGTCAAGCGGTTTAAAAAGGGTGTATAGAGAGCAAATGGAAAACTTAAAAGTCATAGTTTCAGGAGGGGGAACAGGAGGTCATATTTATCCAGCTATCGCTATAGCAGATGAAATTAAAAGACGTTATCCTGATACTCAATTTCTGTTTGTAGGGGCGAATGATAGAATGGAAATGGAAAAAGTTCCTGCTGTTGGCTATAAAATTAAAGGGCTTTGGATTTCAGGTATTCAGCGTAAGTTGTTGTCTAAAAATAATTTATTGTTTCCGTTTAAGCTAATTAGTAGTTTATGGAATGCTAAAAAGATAGTGAAGCAGTTTCAGCCAGATGTTGCTATTGGTACAGGTGGTTTTGCAAGCGGTCCTTTGTTACAAATGGCTAATGCTAAAGGAGTACCAACATTGATACAGGAACAAAACTCTTTTCCTGGGATAACGAATAAGTTATTATCAAAAAAGGCAAATAAAATATGTGTTGCTTATGATGGTTTAGAGCGATTTTTCCCAAAAGATAAAATTATAAAAACGGGAAACCCGGTTCGTCAAGATTTGTTAGATATTCCCTCTAAAAGAAATGAAGCGCAAAAGTTTTTTAAGTTAGATAAAGCTAAAAAAACAATTTTAGTATTAGGAGGTAGTTTAGGAGCAAGAAGAGTAAATCAACTTGTAAATAAAGAGTTGTCTTTCTTTGCTTCCCAAGGAGTGCAATTAATATGGCAGACGGGGAAATTGTATATAGAAGAGTATAAAAACAATAATGAAAGAGAAGGTGTACAAATACATGCTTTTTTGAATAGAATGGATTTGGCATATGCAGCAGCTGATATAATTATTTCGCGCTCTGGAGCGAGTTCGGTTTCTGAACTTTGTGTAGTGGGTAAGCCAGTAATTTTTATACCAAGTCCTAATGTATCGGAAGATCATCAAACTAAAAATGCCCAAGCGATTACAGGTAAAGGTGCTGGTGTGTTAATAAAAGAGTCGGAGTTAGATACAGATTTTGAGATAAAGTGTGAGGAGTTGTTAAATAATGATGTTTTGCAAAGTGATTTGTCAAGTGAAATAAGAAAACTTGCATTAGAGAACGCAACTCAAGATATTGTTGATGAAGTAGAAAAATTGATTAGTAAAAAGTGAATATAAATAATTTACATAACGTTTATTTTGTAGGAATCGGAGGAATCGGTATGAGTGCTCTTGCGCGCTATTTTAAGGAAATAGGAAAGCAAGTGGCAGGGTATGATAAAACTCCTACAAAAATAACAGCAAGTTTAGAGCAAATGGGGATTGCTGTTCATTATGAAGATAATGTGTCGGCTATTCCAGGTAGTTTTAAGGATTCAGTAACTACATTGGTAGTATATACTCCAGCGGTTCAGAAATCACATAGTGAGTTAGAGTATTTCATGTCTAATAAATTCAACACGCAAAAACGCGCTGAAGTATTAGGGTTAATAACTAAAAACACATTTTGTTTTGCGGTAGCAGGAACACATGGAAAAACTACCACATCAAGTATTTTAGGTCATTTATTGAAGGTTTGTAATGCTGATATGACTGCTTTTTTAGGGGGGATTACAGAAAATTACCATTCAAATTTAATTGTAAACGGGTCTGAGATGTCGGTTGTAGAAGCGGATGAGTTTGATAGGTCTTTTTTGCAATTATCTCCGGATGTAGCTTGTATTACGTCAATGGATGCAGATCATTTAGATATTTATGGTCAAGCAGATGAATTGGAAAAAAGCTTCGTAGAGTTTTCAGATAAGTTGTCGGATAAAAGTAAGTTGTTTGTTAAAAAAGGCTTGCCGTTAAAAGGGATTACTTATGGTGTAAATGAAGATGCTGATTATAGTGTTCAAGATATTGAAATTATAAACGGAAGCTATCATTTTACTATAAAAACGCCACAGGAGTTATTAAAGAATGTAGTATTTAGTTTACCAGGTCAACATAATTTGAATAATGCATTAGTAGCATTTGCGATGGCGTATGATCATGGTTTTGAAGTGTCTAAGCTGGTAGAAGGTTTGTTATCTTTTAAAGGGGTTGAGCGCAGATTTACGTATCATATTAAATCTGATGATTTGGTGTATATAGATGATTATGCACATCATCCTACAGAGATAAACGCGGTATATCAGGCGGTTACAGAAATGTATCCGAATGATAAAGTTTTAGCTGTATTTCAGCCTCATTTATTCAGTAGAACTCAGGATTTTGCAGCAGATTTTGCTGCAAGTTTAAGTCAGTTTGACGAGGTTTGTTTGTTGGATATTTATCCTGCAAGAGAAATGCCAATATCAGGAATTGATTCAGAGTGGCTATTGGGTAAAATGACAAGTGAAAACAAGAAGTTGATCACTAAAAATGAAATCATTTCGGAAATTAAAAAATCTGATGCAAAAATTATATTAACAATTGGTGCTGGTGATATTGGCGCTGAAGTTTTAAGGATTAAAGAAGA
>Ga0209291_1004227_pt1 | contig 10062 bp, 9 predicted proteins | sample GOMGulsemesocosm_FD_184633 | JGI IMG/M metagenome (GOLD analysis project Ga0209291, IMG submission 184633) | Methane-oxidizing microbial communities from mesocosms in the Gulf of Mexico - GOM9B Gulf of Mexico (SPAdes) (version 2) | ecosystem: Environmental > Aquatic > Marine > Cold seeps | place... | reverse complement strand
GTATCATTGGAGAAAAAATGAAACCTTCGGAACGTAGTAAGGCACGTCAGTTTGCCACACAAGCAATTTATCAATGGCAAATGACACAAGAAACTGTTGCAAATATTGAACACCAATTTGTAACAGAACAAGATTTTAGCGACACAGATGCAGTTTATTTCCGTGAACTTGTATTAGGTGTAAGCTTAAACTCTGCTGAACTTGATGAGTTAATGACACCATTCCTATCTCGTCCTTTGGATGACTTAGACTTGGTTGAGAAAGCAATTCTACGTCTTTCTACATTTGAGCTTACTAAGCGTCAAGATGTACCTTATAAAGTTGTGATCAATGAATCTATCGAACTAGCGAAAGATTTTGGCGCTGAAGACAGCCATAAATTCGTTAACGGCGTATTAGATAAAATTGTAAGTAAATTGCAATTACGTTTGAAAAAATAATTTAATTATTTTCTTCAATGCAAAAAAGCTAGCACAGGTTGCTGGCTTTTTTTATGCCTAAAATTCACACTCTAGACATTAATTAAAAATACAATTAGGCCTTAATTAAAAGTACAATAGCAAGATTAATTACACCCTATACCCAAGTAGCTTGGGTATCATAATGGATACCGCAGTACTATGGCGACAGGCGAGTTTGATTTAATTGGACAATATTTTACGAATAAATCAGTTCCACGTGACGATGTCATAACAGGAATCGGTGATGACTGTGCCATTTTGTCTGTTCCTGCTGGTAAGCAACTCGTGGTAACCACTGATACCATGGTCAGTGGTATTCATTTTCTTAGCGATGCAGATCCTGCCGATATAGCCCATAAGTTAGTGGCCGTGAATATCAGTGATATTGCCGCAATGGGTGGGCAACCGGCTTGGGCATCATTAGCATTAACTTTACCAAGTTATGACAGTGATTGGTTAAGCGCATTCAGTGATAGCTTACACCTGCAATTACACCGTTATGGTGTCAGCCTTATCGGTGGTGATACCACTAAAGGTGATATGACATTGACGCTAACCTTGCAAGGCTTTGTCGAGCAAGGTCTAGCATTACAAAGACACGGTGCCAAAGCAGGGGATTTGATTTATTGCAGTGGTACCATTGGTGATGCCGCTGCTGGCTTAAAATTATTAATCGATGCGAATCATCAAGCGCTTGATAATAATACTGTGAATAACACCAACGAAGCATTATTAACGGATACCGAGCAAGGTTTTTTAATCGCTCGACATCAACGACCGACTGCAAGAGTTACAACAGGTCAAGCCTTGGTTGGTATTGCTAACAGTTGTATTGACCTCTCCGATGGCTTAGCGTCAGATCTACAGCATATACTTAACGCATCAAGTCGCAGTGGTGGTGTGACGCTGTCGGCAAATGTTGAGCTAATGGCGTTACCTTTATCAACAGCATTGCAAACTTATGTAAGTAACGCGTTATGGCCGCAATATGCACTTGCTGGTGGTGATGATTATGAATTACTATTTACCGTATCGTCAGAAAATAAAGTACAACTGGAAAAAGTGCTGGCTGAGCATGATTTACCTTATACCCATATTGGTGAGATAGTCAGTGCAGAACAAACTGAACAAGCCGAACAACAAATTAACTATTTTAACGACAAGCAATTAACGTCGTTAGTTTTGCAAGGATGGGATCACTTCCAATGAAAAAAGATTTTTTATCGCCAGAATTACAAAAATTAAACTACGCGAATCCAGTGCATCTCGCTGCTGTTGGTTTTGGTAGTGGTTTATTTCCTAAAGCGCCAGGTACAATGGGTACGCTTGTTGCTATTCCGCTATATTTGCTAATGACTAGCGTCTTAGAGTTGGGCCTATGGCAATATATCGGCATTGTTGCGCTGGCGTCAGTGATTGGTGTATATATTTGTGCGAGTGCCAGTAAAGCGATGGGCGTACACGATCACGGCGCCATCGTTTGGGATGAAATTGCTGGTTATGGCATTACTATGATTGCGGCCCCACAAGGATGGGTTTGGGTTATTCTCGGTTTTGCGCTATTTCGATTTTTTGACATTGTGAAACCTGGACCGATTGGTTGGCTAGATAGAAATACTGATGGTGGTTTTGGTATTATGGTTGATGATGTACTGGCTGGTGTGTTTGCCTTAGCGGGGGTTCAGCTTATTTATTACATTACGCTGTAAAATTCAAAAAAGGCGCTACTTGATATTAATCGAGTAGCGCCTTTTTTAATGGCGATCAATTTATAATCATTAAAATTATAAGGCGATAAAGGCCTTAATGCTCGCTTCAATACCAAGATCGTCTAGGCCTAATTCAGCGTAGATCTCATCTTGAGTACCTTGGTGAATAAACTTATCTGGCAGACCTAGGTTTAATGTTGGTGTCATTAACTTGTTCGCCATTAGGTATTCATTCACACCAGAACCTGCGCCCCCCATAATCGCGCCATCTTCAAGTGTGACTAAAATATCATGGCTATTCGCCATCTCAGCTAACAGTGCTTCATCCAATGGTTTCGCAAAGCGCATATCAACAACGGTCGCATTTAAACGTTCGGCCGCTGGCATAGCGTTATGCATTAAGGTCCCGAAACATAAGATGGCTACTTTCTCACCCTGACGACGAACGATACCTTTACCGATTTCAAATTTAGTAAATGCTTGCTCAACATCAATGCCAGTACCGCTGCCACGTGGGTAACGTACAGCAGCTGGACCATTATACTGGTAACCTGTATGCAGCATCTGACGACATTCATTTTCGTCACTTGGCGTCATGATCACCATTTTCGGAATACAACGCATAAAGCTAATATCAAACGCACCTTGGTGAGTTTGACCATCAGCGCCCACTAGACCTGCACGGTCAATGGCAAATAATACAGAAATATCCTGAATGGCCACATCGTGGATCAGCTGATCGTAGCCACGTTGTAAAAACGTAGAATAGATAGCAACCACAGGTTTATGACCACCAATAGCGAGACCTGCAGCGAAAGTTACACAGTGCTGTTCTGCAATTGCTACATCAAAATATTGTTGAGGATAGGTTTCAGAGAACTTGATCATACCTGAACCTGCCCCCATCGCTGGTGTTACAGCCGCTAACTTTTTATCCGTTGCCGCTACGTCGCATAACCAATTACCAAATATTTTTGAGAACGTTGGTTTTGATACGGCAGCAACAGGTAATGTATCTTCTTCGGGATTGAACTTAGGAACGGCGTGATAACCAAGCTGATCTTGCTCGGCTGGCGCGTAACCTTTACCTTTTTTGGTGATTACGTGTAAGAATTGTGGGCCTTTAAGACTACGCATATTACGTAGTGTTTCAACCAAGCCATTCACATCATGACCATCAATTGGACCAATATAGTTAAATCCGAATTCTTCGAATAATGTGCTCGGTACCACCATGCCTTTTAGATGTTCTTCGGCGCGACGGGCAAGCTCTTTAATTGGTGGAATACCTGACAGTACTTTCTTACCGTTTTCACGGAAACTTGAGTAAGCAACACCGGACAATAATTTTGCTAAGTGTTTGTTTACCGCACCGACGTTTTCTGAAATAGACATATCGTTATCATTTAAAATAACCAGTACGTCTTTGTCGATATGGCCAGCATGGTTTAACGCTTCAAATGCCATACCGCCAGTAATAGCTCCATCACCAATAATAGCGACCGTTTTACGGTTTTTATCTTCTTGATCAGCAGCAACGGCAAGACCGAGAGCCGCGCTGATTGATGTTGATGAATGACCGACATTAAGGTGATCATACTCACTTTCATCACGCCAAGGGAATGGATGTAAACCACCTTTCTGGCGGATTGTTGACATACGGTCACGACGACCTGTTAAAATTTTGTGCGGGTAGGCTTGATGACCTACATCCCATAATAATTTGTCGTATGGTGTGTTATAAACATAATGCAGGGCAACCGTTAATTCTACGACACCTAAGCCTGAAGCAAAGTGACCGCCACTTTTACCGACGGTGTGTAATAAATAGCTACGCAGTTCATCACATAAGTCATCCAGACGATCCGCTGGTAATTGGCGCAACTCTTCAGGGATGTCTGCTAATGCCAATGTAGGGTAATTCGAAATATCTAAGCTCATAATTTTATAATTTTATACTTTGTTAGAATCTGTTACTTATTTCGCTCGATGATGTACTGCGTAAATAAAGCGAGAACGGTCGTATCATGTGGGATTGTTTCTAAGGCGAACATCGCTTGTTGATACAGCGCTTGGGCTTTTTCTTGAGCTCCAGCTAAACCGAGTAATGCCGGGTATGTTGACTTATTTAATTCAACGTCTGAACCTTGAGGTTTTCCGAGCGTTTCAGTATCACTGATAATATCGAGAATGTCATCTTGTACTTGAAATGCTAAACCGATGGCGTTAGACCATTTATCCAGCGCTGCTAATAATTCAATCGAGCAATGTGGCGATGCGAGGCAACCCAATTTAGCTGCGCAATTGATTATCGCACCAGTTTTATTATTGTGGATCGCTTCAAGTTGTGCCAGTGAGATCTGTTTATCTGTCGCAGCTAGGTCCATTGCTTGACCACCGCACATACCGCTATAGCCACTTGCTTGGGTTAGCGATTTCAACATGGCTAAACGATTTTTTTCGGCTTCAGGTGCTAGTGTGCAATCAAGTAACAATTCAAACGCAAAAGGTTGCAGGGCATCACCGGCTAAGATCGCGGTCGCATGGTCAAATTTAATGTGGCAAGTCGGTTGACCGCGGCGTAGGTCATCATCGTCCATCGCAGGTAAATCATCATGAATTAATGAATACGCATGAATTGATTCGATTGCGGCGGCTGGACCATCAAGATCACGAAGATTTACGCCTAGCATTTCGCCTACTGCATATACGATCACTGGGCGAATACGTTTACCGCCTTGTAATAGGCCATATTCCATCGCGGCTGCAAGTTGGGTGTCATGTGTTGGTAGCAAGTTTATTTGCTGTTGCAAATAGCCATTGATACGACCCTGATATTGGGTAATAGAATTTGAAAGCTGCACTATTTAATTACTACTGTCAGAGTTGAAGGGAGAAAGCGTTTGCTGGTCACCGTCGGCGAGTAATATGGCTACTTGCTGTTCAGCATGCTGAAGTTTCTGCGAGCTCGCGCGTGTTAAACTAATGCCACGTTCAAATTGCTTTAACGCATTATCAAGCTCACAATCACCTTGCTCTAGACTGTTCACAATTGTCTCTAGCTCTGTGATAGACGCCTCGAACGTCATATTTTCTGGTTTTTTTACCGCCATCGGGTGTCCCTCTGATAATATACTCGGGTATTATACCCAAGTTAATAAGGTATAGACAGCTTAACTGTGCGATGCCAGTAATAAGCAGGATAAGATTACTTAAGAATTTTATTTGCTTGCCGATATAGATCAAGAATACACTCGCTATAAATATGATGATAATTTGCTTGGGATGGGGAATGTTGTGGATTTAGCAACTTTAATAGGATTAGTCGGCTCGTTTGCGTTTGTAGTAATGGCTATGGTGCTGGGCGGCGATATAAGCACGTTTGTTGATACGCAATCGGTATTGATTGTATTTGTTGGTTCACTGTTTGTGGTATTAATGCATTTTAATTTTGGGCAGTTCTTAGCCGCAGCAAAAATCGCTGTAAAAGCATTCATGTTTAAAATAGACAAGCCTGAAGAGTTAATCGAACAAGCGGTTGAAATGGCGGATGCAGCACGTAAAGGCGGGTTCTTAGCGCTTGAAGAAGCTGAAGTGAAAAATGAATTTATGCAAAAAGGCATCGACTTATTAGTGGATGGTCACGATGCAACTGTCGTCAGTCAGACATTGCAAAAAGACATTAAACTGACCACTGCTCGCCATAAAGCAGGTATTCATGTATTTAATATGATTGGTGAGGTTGCTCCTGCGATGGGCATGATTGGTACCCTGATTGGTCTGGTGGCTATGTTATCAAATATGGATGATCCTAAATCGATTGGTCCGGCAATGGCGGTTGCTTTGTTAACAACGCTATACGGCGCGGTTTTTGCGAATATGATTGCGATCCCGATTGCGGGTAAATTGAAATTACGTTCTGAAGAAGAAATGCTGAATAATACGCTGATTATGGATGCAATTTTAGGTATTCAAGAAGGACGTAATCCTCGGGTTATCGAAAGCTTATTAAAAAATTACCTTCATTCATCAAAACGAGGATTAGCGGATACAGACGTTTAGTTTACACCATTATGATCGCTGAATAAGTAGAGAGATAACGTATGTCTGATGAATGTGATTGCCCACCCCCAGGCCTCCCCGCGTGGATGGGTACCTTTGCCGATTTAATGAGCCTGTTAATGTGCTTTTTTGTATTGCTGCTGTCATTCTCAGAAATGGATGTGGTTAAATTTAAGCAGATTGCGGGGTCTATGCAATTTGCTTTTGGTGTACAAAATCAAATTGATGTAAAGAATATTCCCAAGGGTACTACGGTTATTGCACAAGAGTTTCGTCCTGGCCGGCCGGATCCGACGCCGATTGAAACCATCATGCAGCACACCATTGATAATAGTGAAGCAGAGTTAGATTTCAAAGATGGTGAAGATCAAAATGCGGGTGGTAAGAATAAACTAGAAGAAGACAGTAATGGTGGCAAATCCACTGAAACGTCGACCCGTAATAATACGCCAACAGAAAATATCGAGGTCACGGAAGATACCAGTGAGCTAGTCAAGGCTCTCGCAGAAGCTTTAAAAGAAGAAGTAGACAGTGGTGGTGTTGAGGTTGAAAATCTGGGACAGCAAATCATCATTCGTATTAATGAAAAGGGTTCATTTCCAGCCGGTTCAGCCTTTTTACAACCACGCTTTCGTCCCGTGATACAAAAGGTAGCACAGCTATTAGCAACAATACCGGGGATGATTACGGTTGCCGGACACACAGGTAAAGAAACATTACATTCTGAGCTTTATCGCTCTAAATGGGATTTGTCGAGTCAACGTGCTGTTTCTGTGGCACATGAGATGTTAAAGGTTAAAGAATTCAATGAGAATCGCTTAATCGTGCAGGGCATGGCTGATACCCAACCATTGACGGATAAAGAAAGTGAATTACGCCGTAACCGCCGTGTAGAAATTAGTATTATGCAAGGTAAAGCGAAACTCTCAGAGCCACTCAGTGTGATTACTAACAAGTAGTCTTCGTACTTTCTTTGTTGGCTGTCGGTAACCACTAAATAGCAAAAAGGTTCATCAACATAGATAACATTATGTGATGAGCCTTTTTATTTGAGCGATGGGTTAGCTGCTTGACTCCGTACGTGCAAGTCTTTTACGGGCTAAGTTGCATAAGGCGATCACTTGCTGTTGGGTGAAGTCTTGGTTGTTTCCTTGGCATTCGCCACGATCGTCAATACGAAAGTTAGGCGGCGTATTTTGTAGTATAAAGGTTTGTTTACGAGCCTCTTGTTGTGCATCCGTTAAATATTGTTGAGCGGTTTGTTCGATTTGCTGCTGACGTTCTGCTGGGGATAAATCGGTATCGAGCTTTGCGACGGTTAGCATGTATTGATCGTAATTAATTTCCTGACCAAACATTGCATCTTTTTCTGCAATGGAGAATATTTTATCTCGCATATTCTGGCGATCTTGCATTAAGGTTTCAACGGTTTGTAAGGTATCGCTCCTATCTGTATTACTGACATGATAGTTCAGAGTATCGAGTTCGGGTAAATTTTGCAGTGCTGAGTTCTGCGCATGAAAATCTTGCATCTGTTGCTTGTAATCTACGTACTTATTTAATAATACTAATGCTTGCTGTGCGGCTGGTTGTGGATAAACTTGCAAGATATATTGTTGCATACTGGTCAGTAGTTCGGGAGAGGTTAAGTCACCTTCTGAACTGAAAAAATAATCAAATAATACTTTAATATCATGATTTAAAATCAGCTGATTATCATTATCTATATGAAGTAAACTGCTTGAGTCGGTATTACTCAATGATTTCGGCATATTAATCTTAGCCAAAGAAACCGTACTTGTGGTGCTTATGTTATCGTTTTTTTGATTGTGAATCATTTTATGAGGTAAGATAATCGACGATGTGAACCTTGTTTTTATTTCGGCAGCGATGCTCTCTTTCTGTGTATTAGCATACGGCGGCATAGTTGTTGTGTTATTCGTGTTATCACCAGATAAATAAATACCCGTACCACTGATAATAAATAAGCTGATAATGGCTGCTGATTTTTTGATATTATGCATTTTATCATCCTGATAAAAGACCAAAACAGCGCTCTCTTAAGCTTTGGTCTGTGAACATTCATGTCGCGTTATCCGACTTTTTGTTTCAATATCTAGTGCAATTCAATCACTTAATACGCAAATGCTATAAACCTTGTTGCGCAAGCATATTGGCATGTTTAGTGTAGATTGCTGGGATATTTAATTTCCAGCTTCCTAGGCCCATTAATTGATTAATTGCATCAAAGTGATTGGCGTTATAATCGAGCTTGATGACTTGACCAATCGCTTGACCACACACAGGCACTAGTCCATCCCATAGAAAGCCACCTTCGTCTTTGTATTTAGGTACGAACAGCCCGAATATTGGTACTAACATTGAGTCGAGCGGATCAAGTAAATTGGTACTGTATTGATTACCGCCCCAAGAGAAATACTTAATACCGTTAGATTCTGTTTGACCGTAAAAGTTTGGGTCAACTTCACCTTGTTCACCATTGTTAATTGTCATGCAGTCTTGAGTTGGCATCACTGACATGTCAGTGAACTCTGCGGCATACTGTGCTACTTGCTCTCTATCTGTCGCCCGCGCAAGGCGTAATAGGTCTTGACCGCCACGTTCAGGGCTATCGTAATCACCATCACTGGCATCTTTTTTGGCTGAGAGTAATTCGAGAGTATTAAAAACAAAATTGATCACTGTGACACCGATAGTTTCAATCGTACTGCCTTCTTCAATCGCGTTTCTAAAACCTTCAGAAAAGTGAGTGCCTTTGTTCATACCGTGCGATGTGGATACTGACGCAATACGATCTGTAAGGCGCTCGTCATTAGCGGCAAAGCGTGAGGCGAGGGCGCCTTGGCTGTGGGCGATAAGATTGACTTTGTCAGCGCCAGTTAATGCTAAAATTTGCTCGATATCGTAAACCAATTCTTCACCACGTACTTCGTTAAGCTCGGCACTCGACAGGTTTGTTACATATACCTCGGCACCTTGTTCACGCAGTGCGTCGGTAATGCCATACCAATAATCAATGCCCATGGCACTATCAAATGCAAACGCGCCACCTACCATCACAATCGGGTATTGGGTTTTAGCAAACGTTGGTTCGGGTTTATCAAACCAACCTGCATTGGCTTGAGTTGTGATTAACATTGTGCTGGAAATAGCGGTTGCAAGGGCTATATTTTTGAAGTTCCGTTTCATTTTGTGATCCTTATAAAAACCTAACGAGACAGGTTGTCTTGATTGGTTTTGTGAGCATATAAGTTCATCTGAAAATGTGTCAACACTTGTTCGTGCTCGATTTCGAAACAAAGCGAAAGCGTGAATCCTCTCACACTAACGTTTATTTTAGCTATTGATTCAGCTAGTTATTCGTCAGTCATAAGTATTAATACCGACGGATTGTGGAGTATATGTTCAAATGAGGGGGAATTAAGTATATTAATGTCACATTTAGATACTTAATCTTAATAATTATCGAATTGTAGGTATTAACGGTTGTAGCTTGATGATAGTTTAGAATTAATAGTAATTAACTGAATTAATTGTTATTGTGAAGAATACTCCTTTAGAGATGTTTGATATTTTAATTAAACAAAAATTGAAATATAAAACAAATTGTAAAGGTCATGGATGTAATTTTCGTACTGGAGTTTGTACATGTTAAAAAATAAAATAACCCGCACCTTATTGGTTGCTACTAGTTTATCTCTTACCTTAGCTGCTTGTAGCGATAAGCCTGAAGAAAAAACCGTTGTGAAAAAATCACCGGATGCATCAGCTAGCACTGAAATTAAATTAGCGAAAGTTCAAGAACTGGT
>Ga0209291_1004225_pt1 | contig 10064 bp, 5 predicted proteins | sample GOMGulsemesocosm_FD_184633 | JGI IMG/M metagenome (GOLD analysis project Ga0209291, IMG submission 184633) | Methane-oxidizing microbial communities from mesocosms in the Gulf of Mexico - GOM9B Gulf of Mexico (SPAdes) (version 2) | ecosystem: Environmental > Aquatic > Marine > Cold seeps | place... | reverse complement strand
CTTCGTTGGGGAGAAGTCGGTAATTTTTCAGATCTGTCTGGTATCGGTGCTTGCTGGGCTGAACCTATTATCAGTTCTGACGGAAAAGTGATTGGTGTTTTTGGTATATATCACAGTAAAGAATATACCCCCAAGCAGCAAGATTTTGTATTAGTTGCACAGTTTGCGCACCTTGCCAGTATTACTATTGAAAGAGAAAAGAATAACTTATTGATATGGCAACAAGCTAACTTTGATAGCTTAACGGGGTTACCTAACCGTAACATGATGCGCAGTCATTTAACTCAGTTAATTAGCCGAGCTGAGCGTGATACAGAAAAAATAGCGATAGCCTTTTTAGATTTAGATCATTTTAAAGACGTGAATGATACTTTAGGACATCATATTGGCGATGCTTTATTGAAAGAGACGGCAATCCGTATTAAAAAATGTATTCGTAAAAATGATGTCGTTGCTCGTTTAGGTGGTGATGAATTCGTCATTATCATGTCGAATGTCAAAGATTATTCAGGTATTGAGATGGTTGCAGAGCAATTAAGAACCTCTTTGTCATTACCGTATTATTTGTTAAACGAAGTGGTGTACAGTGCAGTAAGTATAGGGATTACTATTTACCCGGATGACGGTAAAGACATAGATGACTTACTGAAAAATGCTGATCAAGCGATGTATGGCGCTAAAAACATCGGTAGAAATAATTTCCATTATTTTACTCAGTCAATGAGAGAGCAAGCCGTTGACAGAATGCAGCTTATTACTGATTTAAGACACGCTATTGCTCACAATGAATTTTTTGTGGTGTATCAGCCAATTGTTAATTTACAAACCGGCCAAACATACAAAGCGGAAGCTTTACTTCGTTGGAAACACCCTACACGGGGTATATTATCGCCCTTAGCCTTTATTGATATTGCTGAAGAAACTGGATTGATTATAGAAATTAGTGATTATATTTTTAATGCTATTCTCAATGATGCTTCTATGTGGCGGAATATTCTCGCTCCTGATTTTCAAATAAGTATTAATACCTCTCCTATTCAGTACAAAAAGAATGGTGGAAATATTACCAGTTGGATAGAAACGCTGGAAACTCGTGGCAATGGTGTTAATACCATTGCGTTTGAAATTACAGAAAATTTATTGATGGAAAATAAGAAAGGAATCGCTGAAGTCTTAGCTCATGTTAAATCATCAGGGATACCAATTTCGATTGATGATTTTGGTACTGGATATTCATCACTGGCTTATTTAAAAGATTATGAAACAGACTACCTGAAAATAGATAAAAGCTTTGTTTTAAAAATGACACAAGACAGTAAAGATCTCGCTTTATGTGAGGCAATGGTGGTTATGGCTAAAAAATTAAACATAAAAGTCATTGCTGAGGGAATTGAAACCAAAGAGCAGCAAGAGTTACTAACTAAAATTGGCTGTGACTATGGTCAGGGATATTTGTTTTCTAAACCTATTTCCCGTAAAGCCTTTGAGGTGTTGGTTAAAAATAAAGTGATTGAAAATGAGATGAAATCAATTTCATAGGTTACTTAAGCATGATCTGAGATAACATCACTCATCTGGTAAATGTAGCCGCTAAACTTACTTGCTTTTAGCTTGTTACACACAAGTGAATACGTAATGATTAAATTTTTATGTCATTTTGAACTAATACCAGTTCCATTAATTAGGTGATCTATTTTATACGTAGGAAAAATCACCAAATACAAGGCATTTATTTTAATAACTAGTTGTTCTAATTATTAAATAAATAACGAAGGAGTTGGTTATTTTGGCAAGTAGAAATGATCAAATAATTAGTGGGATTGGTATAAGGGCCTTATCCATAATTCTTTTCTTTCCAGGGGGATAACTTCAGGAAGAAACGGGTTGTGCAATGTGAACACGTGACGTTTAGCTTGTTGAATTTTCTTTACAGACTCTGAGTGATACATCATGAATAACTTATCAAACTCTCCGTCTTTAAGTGCCTTTTCTAAACCTCTATTTATATCGGTAGCAAGTTCAGTATTCGATCTTCCAACATAAAAGTAATAGGCAGAAGGGTAATACAACAGAACATATTCATCTTTTTTTATGTTCAGGTGTTGATGCTGTTTAAGGTTTAAATCTATTTCAGTGATAGAACGCGGTAAATAGTCAACTCGTTTCTTGTCAAGCATGTGGTACAAGCCTTCTACGCTTCCCCCTTTAGAAACACTTATGCCGTTACTGGTTAATATTGCTGTATCTGACCACGAGTGAAATTGTACAGGACTTAACTTTTTTAACTCCTCCAGCGAGGTAATATTTTTAAAAAGGTCAGGTGTATCGGCATTAACTAAAGGAATACGCCAGCCGTTTAATCCTTTAATAATAGGAAAAGGAACAGCTAAATACTCTTCTTCTCTATACTTGGTTGCGCTACCCATACCTATATGGAGCTCTTTGCCTTGATTGAGCAGGATTAAGCGTCTTTCTTTAGGCATAACTTGAGAAAATTCAGAGAGGTTATAAGCTTTGTCGCTATAAGATAAAGCAAGTTCCAATAGCTTAGCTTTGTATCCCTCTGGTTTACCAACAGACTGGATGAGGTATATCTTCTGTGTTGATTTAGGAAAAGGCTGTGCTAACACTGTGTGTGCTATTGTCCCTAAAAGCAGAATAAAGCATGAAAGTTGTTTGAGCATAAAATACCTAAATAAATTACTGCATGCATACTTAAGTTTAAAGTATCAATATATATTCGTGTTGTATATATATTGTACGTAAATATATATGCAAAAAGTTCAATATATTTATCTCATATCGTCCGTAAATCACCCATCCAACTCATTCGTTACATACGTATTCAAAAGTGCGGAACACTTAAGGTAAAGTCGTTTTTATGAACAGCAACAATGATATTTAATTTTGATTTATAGGTTTGTTTTTATCCGGAATTAACTATTTAAGTTGTTTATTTTTAAAGGTAATTGTTGTTTTTGTTACTCTTTGATATGTCGTTTTTATGTTACGTTTTTTTGTTTTTATTTTGTTCGCTTTTGCTGTTTGAATTTCATGAAAGTGTCATTTTTACCTTAGTTATGAATACGTATGCAGCATGTATTCATCAGGAATACTGCCCTTTATATTAGATCTATCCGACAAACGAGCGGATTGTTACAACACATAACTTACATCAGTACTGGAATACTGAGCATAATTAAAGCATGGATGAACGGGGAGATTACCAAGCATGTTAAATTTTAAACCAAGCAAAATAGCGTTAGCATTAATATCAAGCGGTATCGCAGCACTAAGCACACCTATATATGCAGCTGAAACAAAAGAAGCTGCTGACAAAGAAGTTGAAGTTATTCAAGTTACGGGTATCCGTGGCTCATTACAGCGCGCACAAGCAATAAAAATGAGCACCAATAGTATCGTAGAAGTGCTTTCAGCTGAAGATATCGGTAAATTACCTGATACATCTATTGCTGAATCATTGGCACGTCTTCCAGGGGTTACTGGTGAGCGTCGTAATGGTCGTACAAGTGGTCTATCTGTTCGAGGGTTTAACGAGAATTACGTTGGTACTTCTTTAAATGGTCGTGAGCTACTGGGTATGGGTGATAACCGTGGCGTAGAATACGATCTTTACCCAACAGAGTTTATTTCAAATGTTGTTGTATACAAAACACCTGAGGCAGGTTTAGTTGCTCAAGGTATTGGTGGTACGGTTGATTTACAAACAGTTAGCCCATTAAATGCTACCCCGACAATGGCTGTTAATTTAAACCTTGAACAAAACCAAAAAGATTCTGCAAACCCAGATTACGACAATAAAGGCCATCGTTTATCTTTCAACTATGTTGATAAATTTATGGACGATACACTAGGTGTCGCTCTTGTATTATCTTCTTTAGAAACTCCACGTCAAGAAGAGCAATTCCGTGCATGGGGTTATGCTGATTCAGACAGCGGTAATTCAGTTTTAGGTGGTCACGACTCATTTGTTCGTTCTGCAATGCTAGAGCGTGATTCTATTGCTGCTGTTATTGAATACACCCCAACAGATAACTTACATATCCAATTAGATGCTCTTTACATTGATTTTAATGAAAACGATGTTCGCCGAGGATTAGAAGAGGGTGGTCCAGTATGGGGTGGTGCAAACTATAGTGAAACAAGCGTAGATAATGGATTAGTTACTGCAGGTGAGTGGGATGGATTTCACTCAGTAATCCGTAACGATGCACGTACTCAAGAGTCAAAATTAACAACATTTGGTTTAAATTTAGCTTACAACCTTAATGAGGATTGGGATCTTGAACTAGATATTTCAACAGGTAAAGTTGATAAATCAATTATTGATGTAGAAAGTTATTCAGGCGTAGGAAGAGCTGGCGTTGATGGCCGTCCTAGCGCTGCTAGATCATGGGAAATGACATCAACAGGTGTGGTATATTCTGATCATTCAACTATTGCTCCTATTGATTATACCGATGAAAGCTTAGTTCGTTTAGCTGGCCCACAAGCATGGGGTGCTCCAATTATTGGTAGCGACGCTCAAGACGGTTTTATTAATCGCCCAGAATTCGAAGAAAAATTAGATAGTGTACGTTTACAAGCCGAAGGCATTTTAGAATACGGTATTGTAACGGGTATTGAAGTTGGTTTGATGTATTCTGATCGAACTAAAGAAAAGATTAATGAAGGTGATTATTTAACAGCGCCTTCTTACCCTGGTGATGCTGCAATTCCAGACGTATTAGGAGTGGCTGATTTAGGTTTTATTGGTATTAATGGGGTTTTAGCTTACGATAGTATTGATTTGTATAAGTCTAATTATTATAACGCTACTCCTGCGTCTTTAGTACAAACTGATCGTTTAGGTGATACTTATACTATTGATGAAGAACAAACAACTTTATACGCAAAAATTGATTTAGAAGCTGAATTAGGTGATGTTCTAATGAGCGGTAATTTTGGCTTGCAATATATAAGTATAGACCAAGCATCTACTGGCTTTAGCGTAGTTGATAACTCTTCTGGTTATGTTGATTCTGTTGCTGTTACAGGTGGTGATTCGTACTCTGATATATTGCCAACATTAAACTTAAGTTTTGAAATTTCTGAAAACCAATTTATTCGTACGGCAATTGGTAAAGTTATGAGTCGCCCTCGTATGGATGATATGCGTCCAAATAACCGTGTAACATTTGCATTTAATGATCAGAACATTGGTTCATCGGATGTTGATAATGGTCCTTGGTCAGGTAGTGCAGGAAACTCGACATTAAGACCACTTGAAGCGAATCAATTCGATTTATCGTATGAAAATTATTTTTCTGACGATGGTTATTTTGCAGCAACATTCTTCTATAAAGACTTAACTAATTGGCATAGAAGTGGTAGCGAGAACTTTGATTATTCAGATCAATATATTGAAGGGTTTCATCAAACAAATGGTTGTTATTCTAGTGGCGTGATTAGTTCTGCGACCTTCATTGATAACGACGAAAGTTGTGCTAACGGTGGTGAGCGTTTAGGGCCGGTATTATTAACAGGAACCTCAGACTCTACAGAAGATGGTTTGAAAGGTTTTGTTAGAGGTTATGAGTTACAAGCCAATGTTCCTTTCCGTTTAATTCACGAATCATTAGATGGTTTGGGATTAGCTGTTAGCGCGACATTTATTGATGGAGAGCTTGATGACGGCGGTCGTGTACCGGGTCTTTCTGAAGAAAGCTACTCTTTAACGGCGTACTATGAACGTGATGGTTTTGAATTCCGTATCGCTGGTACTAAACGTGATGAGTTTTTAACTGAAACTCGTGGGCAAAGTTTAGCGCTTACTGAAACTGAAGATTTAGGTTCAGAAATATGGGATGCTCAAATTAGCTACGACTTTGATGAGTCTGGTATTGAGTCTCTTAAAGGTTTACGTATTACTTTACAAGGTCAAAACCTTACTAAAGAAGATACTATTCAAGCTGAATCTGATGATGCTCGTCAAATTAGACAGTTCCAGTCGTTTGGTGCTAACTACTCTCTTGGCTTAAACTACAAGTTCTAATTTTTATTTATCGTTGTAGTTAAAAACCTGTCTGGCATTGCCATACAGGTTTTTTTTATCTCTAAGTAGCTTTAACTACATAAAAAGCCTACTTTATATGGGATGGTATTAACATTTATGGGCAGTAAGTTATTTTATGAATCATAAAACAGTAAAAAAGGTCGTTATTTTAGGTGGTGGCACGGCAGGTTGGATGTCGGCGGCTATGATCAAAAAATTGATAGGGAATGCTGTTGAGATAGAGTTAGTTGAATCTGAATCTATTGGTACTGTTGGTGTTGGTGAGGCAACAATCCCTCCAATTAAGTTATTCAATAGTGTACTTGGTATTAATGAAGCTGAATTTTTACGTGAAACTAAAGCAACCATTAAGCTGGCGATTAAGTTTGAAAACTGGAAAGAAAAAGGCGAAAGCTATTACCATACCTTTGGTGCCGCAGGTCGTAGTTTAGCATTTTGCCAATTTCATCATTTGCTTAAAAGTGCTAATCAATTGGAAGACGACAGCCACCTTTGGCAATACGATTTAAATTACTTATTAGCAGAGTCAGGTAAATTTGCCCATATCAACAGTAAAGATCCTCTTTATGAAGTTCCTTACGCTTATCATTTTGATGCCGGTTTATATGCCAAGTTTTTAAGAAAATTTAGTGAAAAAATAGGTGTGAAACGTACTGAAGGTATGGTCAAGCACGTAAAACAATGCCAAACCTCAGGCTTTATTGAATCTTTAATATTACAAGATGGACAAGAAATTTCAGGTGATTTATTTATAGATTGCTCTGGTTTTAAAGGGCTACTCATTCAAGAAAAACTTTCTACAGGATACGAAGATTGGAGTCATTGGTTACAGTGTGACCGAGCCATAGCCGTGCCGTCTAAGCGCTTTGATAATACCTTACCGTATACCCGTTCAATTGCTCATTCAGCAGGTTGGCAATGGAGAATTCCATTACAACACCGAAACGGTAATGGTTTAGTTTATAGCAGCAACCATTGTACTGACCAAGAAGCACAAGATCTGTTAATGAGTAATTTAGACTCCGAAGCTATTGGAGATTTGAATAGTTTCCGCTTTACCACGGGTAGGCGTCGTAAGCAGTGGAACAAAAATGTTGTCTCTATAGGTTTATCAAGTGGATTTTTAGAACCATTAGAATCAACCAGTATTCATTTAATTCAATCAGCTATTGTTCGGTTAGTTCATACTTTCCCACATGCTGGTATTAATGAGTCACTTATTAATGAATTTAATAAACAATCTAAAATAGAAACAGAGCAAATTCGAGATTTTCTTATTTTGCATTATCATGTCAATCAACGAAGCGACAGCTTATTTTGGAATGACATGCGGACGATGAACATCCCTGACAGTCTTGCACATAAAATAGAGATTTTTAAAGAAAATGGACGCCTATTCCGAGATAACAATGATTTATTTCAGGATAGTTCTTGGCTACAAGTGATGGTGGGGCAGGGTATTTACCCTCAAGATTATCATCCTATCGCGAATAATATAGCGCCTGAAAAACTTAAAGATATGCTCAAACAAATTAAAACTATAAAGAAAGAGCCAATAGCATCACTACCCAGTCACGACGAATTTTTAGCTACTAAAATGCGAACATAACATGAATAATAATGCTCCCTTACACATTGTTATACTTGGTGGTGGCACTGCTGGCTGGATGGTTGCTAATCTATTTTCTCATAAGTGGAAAGGTAAAAATGTTAAGATAACACTGGTTGAGTCACCAGATGTCGGCATTATTGGCGTAGGAGAGGGCTCTACACCCACGTTAAAACGTCTTTTCAATATGCTGTCTATTGATGAATCGCAGTGGATGCCGCGGTGTAACGCTACTTATAAGCTTAATATTCGTTTTAATGGTTGGTCTCCGCAATCGGGGATCGCCAGTTACAGCCACCCTTTCCCTTCGCAAATTGACACTTTTAATACCCGTGCTTTTACCGTGAATACTCGCACCAGAAGGATGGGGTTAGACACAACAACACTACCAGACAAGTTTTTGTTAGCCAGTGTACTAGCTGAGCAAGGTAAGGGTCCTAAAACACCAGATAACTTTCCGTTTAACGTTGAGTATGGTTATCACTTTGATTCACATTTATTGGGTGAATTTTTAGCTGAGCGAGCGCAACAGCAAGGTGTGCAGTTTAAGCAAGCGCATATTAAAGAAGTAACACGTGATCAGGCTGGTAATATAAAGTCATTGCTTACAGATACGGGGTTAGCAATAACGGGCGACTTTTTTGTTGATTGCACTGGATTCGCTTCTGTACTGATGCAAAAAACCTTAGGTGTAAAATTTAATTCCTATAAGGAAAATTTATTTAACGACTCTGCTGTTGTTATGCCCACTAAATTAGATAAGGAAATTCCGGTAGAAACTGAATCTACGGCTTTATCAGCAGGTTGGTGCTGGAAAATCCCTTTAACTGAACGTTTTGGTAACGGCTATGTTTATAGTAGTGACTTTATTTCTGGCGAACAAGCAGAGGTAGAGTTTAGGCAACATCTAAACATGCTCAATAGTGAAACCGAGTGCCGACATTTAAAAATGAAGGTGGGTGTATTGTCTAAGCATTGGTCGAGAAACTGTATTGCGCTTGGTTTGTCTCAAGGGTTTATCGAGCCACTTGAAGCAACAGCACTTCATCTTGTACAAATTAGTGCTGAAATTTTTGTTCAACAATTTGAAGCAGGAAATTTCACCAATAAGCATCAAGACGAATATAACAAGTTGGTGAGTGAGCGATTTGAACGTGTACGTGATTATATTGTGGCTCACTACAAGTTAAACACCAGAGACGATTCAGATTATTGGCGTGCTAATCGTGAAAATTCACATTTGTCTGAGTCTTTAGTTCAGTTACTTGATGTGTGGTTTAAACGGGAAGATTTAGGGCTAGAAATAGAGCGACAGGGGATTAGTACACATTTTGACTCTATCTCTTGGCATTGCTTGCTTTCGGGCTATGGTGCTTATCCTCCTCTTCACCCTAACCAACCCGGTAAAGGTGATTTGTATAAAGAGAAAAACGTGCAAAAATTTATTCAAGGATGTGCGCTAAATTTTGACTCGCATGCGGTGAACTTAGGAAAAACCTAGCGTTCCATTCGTCTCGATATCAGTTAAAACGAGTGAGGTTTAGTAACCCGCTCTTTTCCAAAACTTAGCCCCGAGAAATTCATCGGGTTCGTTAACAACAAATGTTTTATCAGCAAGTGTTATTCCTTCGCATTGTATCGTCATGCGCCAGTCGCCTAATTTATTGTTAATCGGTTCCCACAAAGTATCACCTAAATAAAAATCCCAGTTATTATCCCTTATATACACATCGTCGGTGAAAGGAGGCATTACATTACCTTTTTTATCAGGTATATCGGGGTGATAAATACAAAAGTTTATTTTTTTACCTTTGCCTTTTTTGATATTAATAATAAAACCAAATTCAATATCAAGTTCAGCGGAAACATCGGTGGTAAACTTTTTTATTTTAGGTAAGTCTTTGGATTTTTCATTCCACTTGTCGTAAATACCAAAACTTGTGATGGAAGATTGTAAAACAGATTTTGCCATGAAGATAAAAGGAATTAATAAACGTGTTTTTATTTTAGCACTAAATAGCTCTCAAGGCTTCTCAAGATAATACACTGTTGTTTTAACGTAATTATTTATCCAAAAAAAAACATTAGGCACCACAGAGGACACCGAGAGCACAGAGAAAAATATTGTGCTGTGTTTTCTCTGTGTAGCGCAGCGGCTCGGTGTTCTCGGTGGTTCATTATCTAAGTACGGAATAGATAGGTTTTAACGAAAAAATGAACCTAACGGTTCCCTTTGGATTGTGATTTCGTAACTATTCAACCAAAAAAACATTACACACTACAGAGGGCACCGAGCACACCGAGAAAAAATATCGTGCTGTATATTTTCTGTGAAGTGAGCATATCGGTGTTGTATTTTCTCTGTGTAGCGCAGCGGCT
>Ga0209291_1004214_pt1 | contig 10080 bp, 6 predicted proteins | sample GOMGulsemesocosm_FD_184633 | JGI IMG/M metagenome (GOLD analysis project Ga0209291, IMG submission 184633) | Methane-oxidizing microbial communities from mesocosms in the Gulf of Mexico - GOM9B Gulf of Mexico (SPAdes) (version 2) | ecosystem: Environmental > Aquatic > Marine > Cold seeps | place... | reverse complement strand
CCGATCGTTGTTGGGTTAGCTCTTCAAAAGCTTGATCGCGTTGCTGGTTATTGAGCTTATTTCTAAGGCGTGATAAGCGATCATAGCTGGAAAATCCACCTCTGCTTTCTCCTGATACTTTATTTTTAGTTGTCACAGTTTCACTTTTTACAGCGTTAGTAACCTGACTAGGTTTTACTTTAGTTGCAGGTTTGACTGTAGGTGTGGGTTTGGGTTTAGCGACTGGCTTAACCGGTATTGTTTTGGCGATACTCTGAGATTGAGGACTCTTGACGATTTTTTTTTCTATTATTTTTTGGAGTGGCGTTTTTGTTAGCTCGACTTTTTTCGCTGCTATCTTTTTGGGGGCAGTGTACAAGAAACTCTTGATTGAGGTACTTTTGACCTTTTCTTTTTTGATCACCGTAGGCGGATTTTTTGAGCTGTAGACCAGTGCAATTAAGAGTAATAAATGCACTAGTACAGATACAATAATAGCTGTGTAAGGTCCCTTTAACACGATATTTTTAGTTCTTTAACTTTAATAAGTAAAGCTATAGACCAAAAAAAACATCATGGGTTCAATACATTAGTGGTTAAAGTTGTAAGGCTCTTAACGAGCGATACTTTGCAGTACTTCAATATCAACTAAATTGATAACGGTAGCTTTTATGTCAGCCATGGTATCACTGGTGACAAGTAAACCTTCATCATTAATCTCAATATAACCTTGTTCACGAATAGTCGCTATTAACGTTGATTGAGCACGTTTGTCGATAAATTCAGGGGCATTAATATTGTTTAAAACGGATAAGCGTTTAGCAATAGCCACTACTTTGGTTTCTAAGTCACGTTTACTTAAAGGCTCTAAACGGCTTGTTAACGAAGTAATGATGGCAAGTCGTTGTAAACTCTCATCAATACACTCTGCCATCGCGTGAACTTGGCTAAGTAGCTCGCCATCATCGGTGAGTGACCAAAAACCGGCTTTACTTTGTTTAGCAATTTCCATGTTCTGCAATACGCTAAGGATTTGTATGGTTTGTTGTTGAACTTGTTGGCTATCTTGATATAGATATAAGTCCTCTTTTAGCAATGCCGTTAACTGAGAAACTTTTGTTACTAGCTCGTCTTGATTTATCTTGCTGTGCTTATCAAGTATTCGACAAACTAAAGCGGGCACAACATAGGTGTGTAAAATATTATTGCGGTAATAGCGCATTTCCAAATTAGCTGTCTCAGACAGTGATACTAGGCTGCCAAAGCTATCTTCAGTGATAGTTACTTTATTGAGCGAAATGACATGAGTTAGTAACTCTGCACCTGTCTCTTCTGGAATAGTCAGCTGTTCACTAAACGGTGCTTGGCGTTGTAGATTTAAGAAGAAATCAAGCTGTGCTTCAAGCTCACGTTTTGATAAGGCTTTATTTTTACTTGCTTGTAAAATCAAGGCAGTTAAAGCAACACCGTTTAATGCTGCGCTCTTGTTAATATTCTCCATTACTTGTCCAGCAAGTACATTAACTGTAGGGGTTAACCAAGAGGGTTTTTGTGGATCAATAGGATCAATTGAATCTTTCCAATCAGGTACTTTTTTATTTAAAAACTCATTAATGTTCATTGGCTCACCAAAATTTACATAACCATTACCATAGTTGCGTAAACTCTTAATGGCTTTTAATACGCCAAACATTGACTCACTTTTTTTCTCGCTACCACTTAATTCTTTATGGTAAGTACCAACTTCCATAACGTGTTCATAACCTAGGTACACAGGTACTAAGGTGAGCGGTCTATCAATGCCACGAAGTAAGCTTTGAATGGTCATTGCTAGCATGCCTGTTTTAGGCGATAGCACTCTGCCGGTACGACTACGGCCACCTTCTGTATAGTATTTAACGCCATAACCACGTTCAAATAATAGCCCCAAATATTCACGGAAAATAGTGGAATACAAGCGATTACCACCAAAACTACGACGAATGAAGAATGCCCCACCTTTTCTGAAAACAGTACCTGCAGGCCAAAAATTTAAATTAATGCCCGCTGCAATGCGTGGCATTACTAAACCTTCTTGTAAAATTACATAAGAAAGTAGCAAGTAATCCATATGGCTACGGTGGCAAGGGACATAAATGATTTCATGACCATCTTGTGCTAATTTTCGCAAAACTTTGGCGTTACTGACATTGATAGCGCTGTATAACCGCTTCCATAACCAGTGCAAAATAATTTCACCAAAACGAAGCCAAGAAACGCTGTAGTCACCAGCAACTTCATTCATGATGGCGAGAGCTTGTTTTTTTATTTCAGCTTCGGAAACCTTTTTACTTTTTGCCTCGTCGCTAATCATGCGCTTGATTGAAGGGTTAGCAAATAAAGCGGTAAACATTTGCTTGCGATGCATTAATCTAGGACCTTTAGCGGCAATGGTTTGACGATGGAAATGAAAACGAGCAACGCGTAAAAATTTATGGGCTGCGATTTCATCGTTACCATGATTGTCAGATATATCACGAAAAGAAAAAGCTTCGCTAAAGCGTACTAAAGTATCGCGGCCTAAAAATAAGACAATGAAGAATTTACGTAACCAATTGGGTGATTCTTGATCTGCTAACAAGGTACCTATGTTGAGGTTTTTACGCTCTTTCGTTGGCGTTCTACCCCAAATGAAATTAGCTGGAATTAATTTAGCATCTAGATTTTCATCAAGGGCATGTTGCTTTAATAATTCAACACCTTGGGTTGTGGCTGTGGTATTACTGGCTTTTCGCCATGAAAAAAGTGGTGTTGGTTTTGTTAAGCATAAGGTGCGATTAAAGCTTTCACCGTTAATGCTTACTTGACCAAGAGGATCTGGCAGCTTTTGTTTTATACAAGCATTTTGCAAAGCTAAAAGATCAGATGCTGATTGGTGACGAACAATGTAAAAAATTGGCTGATTTGGCTGTTCAGTAATGCTCTGGCTGTCTGTGATGATTTTACAACGGACCAGTAACTTAAGGGGAAATTTTAATAATAAATAGAAAAAAGAACGTAAAGCCAACATGTTGTATCGCTCGGATTAGTCATAAACAGCTATAAAAAATGGATTTTAGCATCATTAGTTAAAATTGTCTTGGTTTGTAAGTAATACCAGCCCATCTAAAGAAGTGACCACTTAGAACGGCACTGGCGATATGAGAACAAGAAAAATATGTGTTGATATAGTTTATGCTACATCAAACAATTTTTGGGCATTTATCATGATGCCATGCGTTCCCTGAGGGCTAATAACTAATAAAAAGTAAAGACTTATATGCTGCGTTATTGATTTAAAAAATAGAATAACTAATATTGGCAATAAACGCCTTACCTCAAAACCTTTAAATTTTCGCTAAGCGATCTCTTTCTTAGGCGGATTGGTATAAAGTAGAATCACACTAATATTAGTTCGTTTAATAATTGGAAAGCACCATAAATTTCAGGAGTTCATATTGAAAAAAATAGCTGTATTTGTTGATGTACAAAATATTTATTACACCACAAGGGATACTTTTTCTAAGCAATTTAACTATCGCTTGTTATGGCAAGAGCTGATGGCACAAGGTGATATCACTATTGCTAATGCGTACGCTATACAGCGTAGCGATGATCAACAACATAAGTTTCAAAAAGCACTGAAACATATCGGCTTTGACGTTAAGTTAAAGCCTTATATTCAACGACGAGATGGTTCGGCTAAAGGCGATTGGGATGTTGGTATCACTATCGACATCATGGAAGCGGCCGCCGAGGTTGATACGGTGATATTACTTTCCGGCGATGGTGATTTTGATTTGTTGTTGCGAAAAGTTCGCGAAAAATATGGTGTGACTACTGAAGTATATAGTGTTGAAAACTTAACGGCTAAGTCTCTAGTGGAAGCTGCGGATGTTTACCATAAAATTGACCAAAGTTTACTTTTGTAATACTCAAAAGTCGTTAGGTAAATTTTACTCCTATTTCGCTGCTGATCTGTGCTTTTTTATCAAGTAAGTCGTTAATAAAATAGCAATAATAAATAAAATCGCGCTAGCCATTAACTCATTTTGTGCGCCTAAACGTATACCACTGCCAGCAAGTGAAAAAATGATCATTTGTGGGATAAAACCGACAAAAGATCCGCCAACATAAGCAGGCATTGATACCTTACTAACACCAGCAATAATATTGGTTATAAAATTACTGCCCAGCGGTAATATCCGGATAACGATGGCTTTTAAGAATGTTCGCTCGCCAAGAAATTCGGATAGTTTTGCTAGCTGATTTGGGTATTTTAGGGTGACTTTAGCGCTTAAAAGGTAACGTGAAACACTAAAGGTAATTAAACAGCCAAGAGTTGTTGCTATTGTGGCCAACATCATACCGATAAAGGCACCTAAATTAATTCCAGCAACTAGAGCGGCAATTTGTCTGGGTAAGCCAATACTGGTAGCTAGCGATAAAAAAACAAACAGTAATAACGTATTAATAGTCTGCGAGCTATCTTTGTCATGCCAATCAAGTTGCTCTACTAAGCCAATAGTCCAATCACTTAAACTAAAAGGTTCTGCTGTTAATGTTGCAGTAGGTGCCTGTATTAACCACTGATATAGCCCGGTTGCGAGCATAATCATAATGATGAGACTTACCAGAAGCTTAAGGGTACTTGCGCGAGATAAAAATGAGGAAAGCATAATTACTCGGTTCGATTTACACTAGTTAATAATTTAGCTTTGGCTAACTCAAATTCATCAAGAGTTAAGAAGCCTTGTTGTTGTAGTTCAACTAATTTCTCTAATGCACTCACTAACTCCGTTTCTACTTTGACTGATGTTATAGTCTCTGTATTCTGAGGTTTAGGTGATGTGTCCTTATTCTTTTCCTCCCCTGACAAGTTCACTTCTTCCTCTTCACTCGGTTCAATAACATCACTGACTATTGGACGTTGAGTTGTCGGTCGAATATTCGCAGCTTGAGCATGCAATGGCGTTTCATCAAGGTAATTGATTTCAGTTAATACTACGGGTACTTTGAGCTTTAAAGGGCGCTCCCCCGTTTGAGTATTATTAATTTTTTTGGCAATAAACCAGCACCAATCGATAATGTCATCGACAACTTCATAGTAACTTTTTTTGGTAATTCTATCGCTGCCTTTTCGGAAATATAAACAAATGATATATTTCCCTTTATCTTGAGTGTTGAGCACTAAGTTAATACGACGAACCTTTCGATCAATCATTTTTTCAATTTTCTCTAGGCGGCATATCTCCCGTAACGATTGCTCCTGTTGTTCATTAAAACCATGTCCTAAAGTGGTGTTAATTGTGGTAACAATCAGGTCACCTAGCATAATTTGACATTGCTTAACGTCAGCCAACGCAATCACTTTTTCTACTTCATTTTGGTGGCGTTTGTATAGGTTTACCGATAATTTATCTTTCGTTAACGTTAAATTAGAAAACTCCCTACGTACAATGGATTTAGCTGAATTGTGATGAATGAAGATTCGATAGACAAGATAAAATCCAAGCAAAACAAACAGAATAATGATGAGTAAATTTATGCTGATCAAGTTACTACTTTTACTTGTTGGTGACCCAAGAGCGATGTCTTGCTGGAATAATTGATAAATAGCGCCGCTATCTTCATTGAAAAACAATAGTTCCCCGCGATTATCACGGTAGAGAGTTAAGTGTTGTGCCTGTAATGCTGCTTGATTCAATTGCCACTCTAATACTAGTGACGACTGTGCTCCTTGTTGAGAAGCATCTGTCGGAACAAAATTTATCTCACTAGACAGAGAGTTGAGTTGCCATTGCTGATCTTTGTCCGTTAACACTAACAATTTGTTACGTAAATTAGGCGCATTTTGTCCCCTATACACTAATAAACTATGCGTGGTTGAGTTATGTTCATATAACAATTCTTTCGGTTCATGCTGTCGCCAATCTTCACCGCCACCACTATAAGATAACCAATGCTTTACTGAATTATTACTAGTGTATTGATGAGATATCAACAGTTGAGGGGAGTACTTGTTGGGCCAAATAAATTGTTCTATTTGTCCTGCGCCAAATAGGTAAAGTGTTTGTTCAATTGCTCTATTGGCGTAATAAGGATTTTCATGAGGTACAGTATAACTTTGGTTGGCATTTTGCTGTGGGTGAATACGCAAAATAGCACCTGAATAAAGTGGATATTCTTTCAGTTTTAGGCTCTGAGATAGTGAGATATATAATTGTGAAAAGTTCTCATGCCATGATTTACTGTAAGGATTAAAACTCAATTGTCTAATACCACTTTGGGCTGCGGGGATCGCTATTCTCAATACTTCTCGTTGGCTTGATAAATCAAATCTTTTGACGGAATTTAGCTGCCATTCGGTCAATACAGCATCAAAACCTAGCGGCATTGTGACGGTTAAATCTTCTAGACGTTTTGTGTTGTTATTGTTAGTGGATTTTTCAGTATGAGCAGTATAAAAGGTACCAAAACCCACTTGGTCTGGTATTGAAAAGTTAGGGTGTAACGTGAATGCTGTGAGTTGTAAGAGCGGGTTTTCAGTAAAGACAAGTTGCAAATCTACCAATAGCCTAGTGTCATCAGGACTATCTTGTTCCAGCTGATAAATTTTTCCTTGCTCATTTGCCAGGTAATAGTGTTGACTGTTGCCTGGTTGTTCTCGTAATAAGAGCCACTGATTTTTTTCTGTTGTCTGCTGAGGCGCCTGTGCTATTTTTTGCAGTATATATTGGTTTTCTTTACTGGCACTACTAACGCCACTGATGAGCAGAAGGTATAAGAAAAAAATAAAAATAAATGGGTTCTTTACGGTAAACATTAAATCGAGTCACTCATAGTTCAGTGTTTTACTAACATGTTATTTATTCTCAAGAAGCTTTAAATAAATGTACGTTTTTTACTTCAATAAATTGATCTTTGTTAGCACCACTGGTGTAGCTTAGTTTCCCTTCTAACATCAGTTCATCACCAACTTCACCGTTTTCGGCTAAAGACTGCGCTTGTTTTCCCCAAACATGGATGGCGCGTTCCACTGTAATTGTTTGCCATGCTTGCTTGTCGGTATTATAAATATGCTGATTAATAAGGATATTAGCTTGGGTAATATGCTTGTTATGCTCAGTTAACATCAACTTTGGTTTTGACGTTAATTGGGCACTACAATGAATTTGGTTAATTGCTTGGGTATATCCTTTATTGAATTTTTGAACGAAGTTAGCATGTACAATGCCTGGGTGGTTAGTACTCTTATCAGCTACTTTAGGTTTAATATTACTTAGGTAACCATGGAGTAAAATAATATCCCCCTTGTTGGCATGTAACAACGCTTGCTCTACTAGCTCCCCTTCTACTTTCACATGATGATAGCTGGTCCATTCTTTAAACTGATTTGTTTTTTTATCTAACCACTTATTAGACGTAGCCAAAATAATTTCAGTGACGGCTGTCGCAGGATTGGCACGGTAGCGGATATCTGGGGTTGCTACTAAATTACCTAATAAAGTCACGGCACAAAGTTGCGGACTTGGCATCTTTAGGTGTTTATTCACGGTATCTGATAATGACAAAGCTTTTCCTATGAGCGTAATTTCTACAAAAATTATAAGTATTCTATTATCTCTTTGCACGATAAATGGAGCAAGTGTTTATATTTTTATGAGAACAAGGTAGAGTTGTTAATATGTTGTATCAGAACGTTACTAAATATGTCAATCAAGGAAGTAGTATGAATATCCGGTTAATAACAAAGGTTTATTTTTTACTCATATCACTGAGTTCATTTGTTTATAGTGAAATAAGCAACGCTGCTAGCGTTGAAGATTTTTCAAAACACGCACAATACCACAACGTAAAAATATCGCCTGACGGCAAACACTTAGCTGCATTAGCTACAGTAGATGGGTTAAAAAGCTTAGTCTTTCTTGAAACAGATAGCTATAAAGTCACTTATTCTTTAAATGCGAACAAGAAAAGCCAAGCTAAATCCTACTATTGGATTAACAATGAGCGTGTAGTTATCCAAGTTGAGCAAATGCGTGGGGCACTAGAAAAGCCAATTAATATGGGTGAAATCTACGCGCTAAACTACGATGGTTCAAAAAAACTTATGATTTTTGGTTATCGTTCTAAAAATGGTGGCGGTGATGCAGGGCAGTTAATTGATAAACTTGTCAACGATCCAAAACATGTGCTTATTCACAAGCGTTTACTGTCGGAACGTACAGATGCACTGACTAGTGTTACGAAACTCAATATATATACAGGTAAAGAAAGAGAAGTAAAAAGAGCGCCGATGGCTAGTAGCGCCTTTCTTATTGACGGTAATGGTCAACCTCGTTTTGCTACAGGGGTAGATAAAAATTTCAAAACAAAAATGTTCTATTCCGAAGGGAAAGGGCAGCCTTGGAAATCATTTGGTAAAGATATTGATGGTGACTTTCAACCCATTTCTTTTGGTAAAGACAACAACAGTGTATATGCGCTAAAAAGTGAAGAAGGAAAACCAAAAGGGTTATATAAATATAACTTAGGCTCACATGAAGAGACTCTACTTTACCGTAGTGATATAGCAGATCCGACCTATGCTGTTAAATCTGATCTTAACGAAGTATATGGTTTACGAATCGATGAAGATTACCCTAAGTATGTTTACATCGATGAGAGTATTAGAGATGCGCAGTTGCATAAAGCGCTATATCAAGCGTTTAAAGGCGATAGCGTTGCTATAACCAGTAAAACTGATGATGGCGAAAAAATTATTGTGCATGTTAGTGGCGATAGAAACCCAGGTGCATTTTATTTGTTTAATACCAAAACCATGAAAACCAAACATCTATTTAATGCTCGTCCATGGATTAAAGCTAATAAAATGGCAGCATCTGAACCGTACCGTATCAAAACTAAAGATGGTTTAGTACTCAATGGTTATATGACACTTCCGAAAGGCGAAGCAAAAAATTTACCAACCATTGTTCTGCCTCATGGTGGACCACATGCTAGGGATTACTGGGCATATGATCCACAAGTACAAATGTTAGCCAATGCCGGTTATGCAGTAATTCAAGTTAACTTTCGAGGTTCAGCAGGTTATGGGAAATCCTTTGAAGAAGCGGGCTTTAAAAAGTGGGGCACAAAAATTCAAGATGATATTATTTTAGCTACTAATTATGCCGTGCAACAAGGCATAAGTGATAAAAATCGTTTATGTTTAATGGGCACAAGTTTTGGTGGTTATAGTGCGCTGCAAAGTGCTATCCGCAAGCCTGAATTGTTTAAATGTGCCATTGGCATAGCGGGCGTTTATGATTTGCCTATGCTGTATGATGAGGGTGATGTTAAAACGAATACATGGGGTGATGCGTACTTAGATAAAACATTAGGTACCGATGTTGCGGTACAAAAAGCTCAATCACCTGTGCATCATGTTGATAAACTCAAAGCAGCAATATTTATTATTCATGGTGAAGATGATCAACGTGCCCCAATTGAACACGCAGAAGCGTTAAAAGCCTCTTTAGAAGAAATTAACTACCCATTTGAGTGGTTAGTGAAAGACAAAGAAGGTCATGGCTTTTATAATGAAGACAATATTTTAGAGTCGAATCAAAAAATCTTGTCTTTCTTGGACAAGCACATAGGAAGCTAATGAGCCCAACTATTGTCAGCGGAAACTTAAACAACATCGCCCTTGGTTATGTAGATAGTATTGATAGTGAATACGCTAAAAGACTAGCCAAAAAATGGCAGTTTCACTATTTAGGTGATGTTGCCGCTGCCAGTAAACAGCCACAACTTGAATTTTTGTTGCAAATGCATCACCACGCGTTAGAGCTTTGCAAATTAGATGAGCCCAAATTAGGGGCTATTAAAGTTGACTTTGTTGAGGGAGCCGTCGCCCATCGACGTAAATTTGGTGGTGGTCGTGGTCAAGATATTGCTAAAGCTGTGGGGTTAAAGCATGGTTTTACTCCTCATGTATTAGATGCCACAGCAGGACTTGGCAGAGATGCATTTGTACTGGCAGGTCTTGGTTGTCGACTTACCTTATTAGAGCGAATGCCTGTTGTTGCTGCACTT
>Ga0209291_1004210_pt1 | contig 10085 bp, 10 predicted proteins | sample GOMGulsemesocosm_FD_184633 | JGI IMG/M metagenome (GOLD analysis project Ga0209291, IMG submission 184633) | Methane-oxidizing microbial communities from mesocosms in the Gulf of Mexico - GOM9B Gulf of Mexico (SPAdes) (version 2) | ecosystem: Environmental > Aquatic > Marine > Cold seeps... | reverse complement strand
TCATAATGAAGAGATTGTAAGGACGTTAAGCGCAAAATACCAGAAAATCACAGAACCTGCGGATAAAAAGACTATCGATTGAATAGGCAACAGCTTATACTGGCTATAAATTACGCTAAATAAAACTATACACCAATGAGCCTCCACAAAAGTCATTCATTTATTGCTCGCATACGGACGCCTTTTACTTTCCTCGCGCTAGCCAGCTTCGTCATGACTTTACTTTTTGCGACCTGGCTAGCGCTACTCAATAACTTTGCGATTGAGCAAGCCGATTTTACTGGCATTGAAATAGGTATATTGCAGTCGTTACGTGAGGTTCCAGGATTACTGGCGTTTACGGCAGTTTTCGTATTATTGGTATTAGCAGAACAAACGTTTGCACTCATTTCATTAGCAATATTGAGTGTTGGCGTCGCACTTACGGGGCTATTTCCCAGCGTTTACGGCCTATATGCGACGACGGTACTAATGTCGATTGGCTTTCATTACTACGAAACTATTAATCAGTCTTTGAGTTTGCAATGGTTTAGTAAGGAACAGGCACCGCAAAAACTAGGACAGTTACTCTCGATAAAATCGGCATCAGCGTTATTAGCTTATGGCCTCGTTTGGCTCAGTTTTAGCGTGTTTTCTGTCAGCTATCAATCGATGTATTTGGTGGTGGGTATTGTTGGTTTATTGATGGTGGGGTTATTAACCTTATTAATGCCGACATTTAATCACAGCTCACCACAGCGAAAAAAATTGGTATTACGAAAACGTTACAGCCTCTATTACATTCTCACTTTTTTCTCCGGGGCGCGGCGCCAGATATTTGTCGTGTTTGCGGGTTTTCTAATGGTCGAAAAATTTGGCTATAGCGTGATGCAAATCAGCGCACTTTATATGCTCAATCATGTGCTTAATTTTTTCATCGCCCCTAAAATTGGCGCTTGGATCGGCCGCGTCGGTGAACGTAAAGCCCTTACGGTAGAATATATCGGGCTCGTTTTCGTTTTTGTCGGATATGCATTGGTTGAATCAGCAGATATTGCCGCGGCGCTTTATGTTATTGACCACCTATTTTTCGCCATGGCCATTGCATTAAAAACCTACTTCCAAAAAATAGCAGACCCTAAAGACATCGCGGCAAGTGCTGGCGTCAGTTTCAGTATCAATCACATCGCAGCAGTAATTATTCCAGCGACTTTTGGCATTATTTGGTTGATTGACCATTCATGGGTTTTCTATGCCGGGGCGGCACTTGCGGTGATTTCGTTAATCTTAAGTCAGCAAGTTCCACCGTCTAAAAAGAACATTTTCTAACCAGCGCGTCGAATCGCATTGATCATGCCATTCAAAACCCGACCTCAATATGACTAATGACACTCACCAATTCGTCGGTTAAATCGCCACAACTGTTGTAACAAACCTAGCAGCGTCATCATTCTTAACCATAAATGTTAAAAACATGTAACAAAACAGTACTTTCGTAATATACTGCCTCGTGGCTATTAGCGTATAAAATTAGCCAGTAACTCCAATCCACCGTCTGTGAGCACTGACTCTGGGTGGAATTGAACACTCTCGATCGCTAACGACTTATGGCGCATTGCCATAATCTCTAGTCCTTGCGCTGACTCAGCCGTTGCAGTGACTTCAAAACATGATGGCAATGTCTGCGGCTTAACGACTAACGAATGATAGCGTGTTACTCGCAGTGGGTTTGCCAGCGACGAGAAGATCCCAACGTTTGCATGTTCAATGAATGACGTTTTGCCATGCATAACACGATGTGCCAGCACGACTTCACCACCAAACACTTGAGCTATCGCTTGATGACCCAAACAGACACCTAGTATAGGTAGCTTCCCAGCGAAATGGGCGATGGCAGCCATTGAAACTCCGGCTTCATTAGGTGTACACGGCCCTGGCGAAATAACTAAATATTGCGGTGCGAGATCATCGATTTCAGTTAGGGTTATCTCATCATTACGAGCAACCCTAACTTCTTGCCCAAGCTGTTGGAAATACTGAACTAAGTTGTAAGTAAATGAATCGTAATTGTCTATTATTAATAACATTTAATTCGCTTGAGCGCGGATGCGGCCGTAAGTTTCTATTCCATAGACAATAAGTCCACCAAGGCCACTAGTAACCGCAAATGCGCCAACCAGTGGTAAAACGGTGCCATTATATAATGTGCCGATCCCAATCGCGAGTAACGCCGCGATTAATGTCGACATAGCACCGACGATCGCAGCGCCCATTCCGGCCAAGTGTCCTAATGGCTCCATTGCTAGTGCGTTGAGGTTACCAAAAATAATACCAACACAGCCAAAGACCAACACAAAATAACCAATTAACCAGCCAAGTGATGGCACCCCAGCATAGACTAGTGCGATTCCCCAGAACACCATCGAAATAATAAACAATATTGAGATAGCTCGTATCACGAGATAGGCCATCCCCTTGCGCACCACTAACTTGCCATTGAAAAAAGAGGCGACACCGTAAACAGAAGCAATAGCGGCAAAGCACAGTGCAAAATTATCACCCAACTGATAAACCCCTGAAAATAGCGGCTGAGCACTCCCTAAATATGCGACAAAAGCCCCTGACATCAAGCCGGCACACAGCGTATAGCACATCGTGACAGGCGTTGTTATCACTTCCATAAAGGTGTCAAAGAACACTTTCACTGAGAGCTCTTTACGATGCTGTGGTTTTAGTGTTTCTGGCTGACGTAATGAAAACCACAACAATGATCCTATCGCAATAACCAGCATGGCATAAAAGATAGTTCGCCACGGGGCGAACCATAAAATCGCTTGCCCTAACAATGGCGCAAGCATTGGCACCAGAATGAAAAACACCATAACAAATGACATGATTTGCGCCATTTTACGGCCCGCATACTGATCGCGAATAATCGCCATGCTAAGAACACGCGGCGCGGCGAGCCCGAAGCCTTGTAAGAAGCGTCCGACCAGCAACCAGTAGAAACTCGTTGCATTTATGCACAGCAATGTCGCACCAATAAACACCAAATAGCCCGCATATACCAAAGGCTTTCGACCATATGTATCAGAAAGAGGCCCAAACACTAACTGTCCAACCCCAAGGCCGAGCAATAATAAAGAAACAACCATTTGAATATTGTCTCCCCCCTCTAGCACAAGCGATGACTCAATCAAGCCCAGCGCCGGGAGAATGGCGTCAATAGAAAGTGCGACTAATGACATCATTGTGGCCATTAACGTAATAAATTCATGTCGAGATGGCAGAGTTACAGAAGTTTTCACCAAGGGTCCTATTATGTGATCGATTAACGGTAGTAAATCTTGTTGACGTACCAGGTTTTGGTACCAGAAGGGGTCTGTACGATGACTTCATCATCGACTTGTTTGCCAATTAAGGCCCGCGCCATCGGGGAATCTATCGTAATGTGGTTATTCGCGACATCGATTTCGTCGGTTCCAACAAGGCGATAGGTTGCTTGGGCACCATCATCGTTTTCTAACTCGACATACGCGCCAAAGTATACTTTGCCTTCTTGCGAGGGGGCATAATGAACAATTTGAAGCTCTTCGAGTCGCTTCATTAAGAAACGTAAGCGCCTATCTATCGAACGTAGCTCACGCTTACCTTCTTTATATTCAGCGTTTTCACTGCGATCGCCCAACGCTGCCGCCTCAGAAACGGCACGAGTAACCTGCGGACGTTTTTCCTTCCACAAATATTTCAGTTCGCGATCTAGGGTATTCCAGCCAGCAAGAGTGACCAAGTTCGTTTTCATGTTAATGCTTTATTTTCTCTATTAGGGCTAGGGTCTGTTTAACTTTGTAGCTTGTTTTTACAGCGAGTTGTTTGAGTTTTCTACAAGGCAGAGCCTATGTGGTGTAGCTCGCTACACGAATAGGCGATAACGCCGAAGAAATCTCAAACAAACGCTGCCCGAAGGGTTCAACTAGAGGCGCCCTGCGCAGCGTTATTCGTCTTTCACTTGGAATAACCAGGCCACAATCCTCATGCCTTGCTCAGAACTCCTCTAGTTGAACAAAATTCAAGCGAAAAAGTTCAGCAGACCCTAGTGTATTTGACTAGGGCAAAAATAACCACTATCCCTTTGAATCATTTATTATCTATACTAGGAATTTGGGCCTCTAAAAATTATATTATGCAATCTATTATCAATACCTTAGCGTCTGAAATCTCCGCATCGATTAACAGTACTCAAACTGCGATAAATTTACTCGATGAGGGTGCTACCGTTCCTTTTATCGCCCGCTATCGTAAAGAAGCCACCAATGGTTTAGATGATGGGCAATTAAGGACACTCGATAAGCGCCTAAAATATCTCCGCGAACTAGCTGCTCGTAAAGAAAGCGTGCTCGCTAATATTGAACAGCTAGGAAAGCTAACCTCGATAATTAGCCAGCAGATAAATGATGCTGATAGCAAAACGTTATTAGAGGAGTTGTATAAGCCGTTTAAAAATAAGCGCCGCAGTAAGGGACAAATCGCCATTGAAGCTGGTTTATCACCGCTAGCCACATTATTACTGACTCAGCCTCAACACAGTCCGCAACAGCAAGCCCACAAATTTATCGCACCAAAATCTGGCATTAACAATATTAGTGATGCTCTCGATGGCGCGCAATCGATACTCACAGAACAAATTGCTGATAATATTTCGTTATCAAAAAAAATCCGCGATCACCTGTGGCGTAATGGTCAATTAGAATGTAAAAAAGCGCGCAAGAAGACACCACCGATACATCAATCGGTCAGCGATAAATACAGCAATTACTTCGAGCACAGTGAAAAATTGCATAAAGCACCATCTCACCGCGTGCTGGCGATTTTGCGAGGGCGTAATGATGGCGCATTGCAAATCACACTCAACGCCGATCCCCATAGTGAGCAAGACTCCTGCCTTAACTATATACTTCGGGAATATGGCATTAAGAGCAGTAAACAAGCCGGTGATCAATGGCTACTAAATATGGCCAAGCAAAGTTGGAAAAGCAAGATCTATCCGAGTCTCGAAAACCTGCTTCTGAGCAAAGTAAAAGAAAGTGCACAGAGTGCAGCGATAGATATTTTTGCCCAAAACCTCAATGATTTATTGATGGCAGCACCGGCGGGTGAACATGTCACCATGGGACTAGATCCTGGCATTAGGACTGGCGTAAAAGTCGCGATAGTTGATAAAAACAGTAAACTTCTGGCGACGGAAACGATTTACCCTCACCCGCCCGCCAATAAATGGCAGCAGTCACTTCAAACCTTGGCCAAGCTGAGTAAGAAATACAGCGTATCACTGATCAGTATCGGCAATGGCACCGGCTCGCGTGAAACCCAAAAATTAGTGGAAGCATGCAAAAAGGACCACCAGCTGGCCCTTACACATTTAATGGTAAGCGAAGCTGGTGCCTCGATATATTCGGCTTCGGAGCTTGCCGCCGCGGAATTCCCTCAACTGGATGTTTCTTTGCGTGGTGCGGTCTCTATCGCTCGACGGTTACAAGATCCATTGGCAGAGCTGGTCAAAATTGAAGCGAAAGCGATAGGTGTCGGCCAATACCAGCACGATGTCAATCAAACGCAACTGAGTCAGCGCCTAGACGAAGTGGTCGAAGATTGTGTTAATGCCGTTGGCATCGATTTAAACATGGCCTCTGCGCCCTTGCTCTGTCACGTCAGTGGACTCAATCCAACGCTGGCTCAAAACATCGTCGAACATCGTGAGAAGCATGGTCGATTCGAGCAACGCTCACAGCTATTAAACGTGGCTCGCCTTGGCCCCAAAGCTTATCAACAAGCCGCTGGTTTCTTACGTATAACCAAAGGATGTGAACCACTCGATACCAGTGCTGTTCACCCTGAGTCATATACATTAGTACGTCAGATGGCTAAAGCATGTCGCCTAAAGGTGAATGACTTAATGCGAAATAGTTCGGCGCTAGCCACGATATCTGCGCCAGACTTTGTCAGCAATCAACACGGCCTACCCACCATTAATGATGTCTTGAAAGAATTGGAGAAGCCGGGGCGCGATCCACGCCCGGAGTTTTCGACAGCGACACTTAGAGACGGCATTGAATCAATCAACGATCTAAAACCAGGAATGAAACTAGAGGGCACCGTCAGCAATGTGACTAATTTTGGCGCCTTTGTTGATATTGGGGTACATCAAGATGGCCTAGTCCACATTTCAGCAATGAGTGATAGTTATATCAAGGATCCAAGAGAAGTCGTAAGAACGGGTCAGATTGTTAAAGTGGTAGTGACAGAGATTGATGTTAATCGTAAACGAATTGCGTTATCGATGAAGAGTATAAGTGGCTAAACCTGCTGACTGAATGTTGACGCTTGGGCAATACGGCTCGAGCCTTGATAATATTGACTGATATGTGAAGTGCGGTTTTTAAGGGTTTGCTGAAATTCATCATCTTGAGCTAACCCTATCCGCTGATCAAAGCTATCTGACTTGATCTCACCATCTATCCGATAACTTTTATCGGCTTTGTCACCGCCCATTTCAGCCATAATCTCTTGCCGGGCCTGTGTCGCCATTGTCTCTGCTTTGGCGGCAACGCTACGATCCTGTGAGGATGGCTGAGCTGGCGCTAATGCCGCTCGTTTAATTTGTTGCGCTTTCACTAATGTCGCATGGGGATCATTAGGAATTTTAGAAGTATCGATCGAGACTTCACCGCTTACGGCATATTTAGCACCATCAGGGCCACGTTCGTAGGAATAACTAGGCGCGCCAGCATATTTCCCGCCGACACCAGCGTGCGCTTGCTCGTGGGCAATAACTTCTCTATCACGCTCTTTGAGTTCACTTATCTGTTGTTGCTCTTGCTCGGTATAGCGCTCGCTATTGTCATCTTGAGAGCGCTCTTGCTCACCTTGCGATTGTTGCTCTTGCTCCTGCTCTTCCTGCTGCGACGGCTGATCTTTTTGGGCTTGCTCGACGTCTTCTTGCGATTGATTAGTGGGGAGTTCGTAGGTCGGCTGACTTGATGGCGCCACTTGGGCCGGTTGCGCTTTATCACGCTCAGTAACGACACTTGGTGACGCATTACTTGAAGGCAGCGGTGCTGCTGGGGGAATGACAGGACGAACCGCACTATCACGAACTACGCTATCTGTAGCCGGGTTAGTGGTGACCAAACTTACGTTTGGATAGTTCGTCAGTATATTCATTGTGCTTACACTTTACTTACTTAAACGCGGGTATCGATTAAGCTGCCTAATACTTCATCGGCAGTATTAATCACCTTAGCGGCAGCCTTAGCATCATGCTCTGCAACACGCAAATTGACAAGCTCAGTCGTTACCGGCTTGGCCTCTTGCACTGCTTGCTCAGTTTCAACTTGAGTACTGCTGCTACGAGCTTGCGCGCTATCATTTTGTGCCTGAGCAATATTACTTGCGCTCTCGCCAGCACGCTCATTAGCGGCTTGAAAACCAGCGACACCGGAATTAAAAGCAGAATTAATTTCCATACCTTCACCTTATATAACGATTTATCATTAGTTCAATTATTAACCAAAACAAGCAATAAATAAAGGTTTATTTACTCTTAATGAAGTCCATTAAATGATTGAAAAACTCAGTCTTGTGAGAAATAAAAGGCGCATGGGATGACTTAGCTAAGATAACCCGTTGACTTTGCGGTGCTAACGCGTCGATTTTACTGATCAAATGGTGGCTCACTAATGAATCTAAGCGCCCATAGATCCGCAAGAATGGCATCTCGACATTGATTAACTGCGCTCTTAAATCAACGGTATCGAGCAATTCAAGTCCAACCTTTAATGCTATTGGGCAAGGTAGGGGTCGTAATTTCAACATCTGCTTAAGTTCAATGATATCTTGCTTGGCCGATTCGCTACCCATCGCTTGAATAGCGAGGAAACGGGCAAGCGTTTGGCTAAAATCCTGCGCCAATTCCTGTTGAAACAAACTAAGAACCTCGGGTTTTAGACCTGGCCAATCATCAGTAAGTCCAAATCTCGGTGTACTCGCTACCGTTATTAACTTTAATACGCTTGATGGATAACTTAATGCGGCTTGCGTGGCAATAAGCCCGCCAAGTGACCAGCCTAGCCAAATAGCTGGTTTATCAATGACCTCTACAACCTGCTCAACCCAGTCTTGTAAATCGTCGGGCGCGGTCAGTTGATGACTTAAACCAAAGCCAGGTAAATCAACCGCGTGCACTTCAAAGCTTTGCGCCAGCTGTGGGATTATTTGATGCCATACGACACTATTAAGTCCCCAACCATGAATCAGCACTAACGCCGGTCCATTACCCGATATTTCCACATGAATTTTATCAATACTCACAAAATACTCTTCTACTATACTAATTGAATGCACACATTATTCAGCAGTGTAACATCTAAGTTACTTAGCTCACTTAACAAAGTACATCGAAATTGTCGCAATTTATTGCCTCATAATTGTCTGCTATGTGACAACCAAACTCAGGATTATCGAGAGCATCTGTGTCGGCTTTGTCGTGAGGACCTCCCTTATCCTGCTGACCAATGCTTAGGCTGTAGCGTGCAACTCAATGTCAAGCAAGCGTATTGCGGCTATTGTCAAAAATTGATCCCGCCGTTTAAACTAGTAACCAGTGCGGGTTATGTCACACCATTGAAACAGCTGATTTCTTCCTTAAAATACCATAACAATCAGCTCGTGGCCCACGAGCTGGCTCAGCATTTAGCCAGACGAGTAACACAGCTAATCGCGGATAATCTATTGCAAGCGCCACAATACTTGGTCGCTGTGCCACTCCACCGTAAGCGGCTTCAACAACGGGGCTACAACCAGGCTCAATTGATAACAGAATCATTAAGCCAATTGTTAGATATTCCGACGCTGCATTGTGTTCATCGCATCGTTAACACGACCACCCAGACGGAGCTAGATGCCAAACAGCGAGAAACAAACTTAAAAGGCGCTTTTTCATTGATAACTCAAATCCCATCTGGAACCATCGCACTAGTAGATGATGTTTATACGACGGGTGCAACAATGCAAGAACTCGCTAGAACATTAAACGTTGATCAACATTTAAAAATTCAAATGTGGAGCATTGCACGCACCACACTCGACTAAATAATTATCACCAGCCATTTAAATTTGCTACCACCGCCCCCATTAAAACGATAGAATAGTCAAAAGCTGACCAATTGAGTCGGCTATTAAAAAGCAATACCTAGAGGCAAACCATGATTTCAATTTCTGATTCCGCACAATCGCATTTTTGCGAACTACTATCTAATCAACCAGAGAACACGGCGATCCGTGTATTTGTGGTAAACCCAGGCACACCAAATGCTGAGTGCGGTGTTTCATACTGCCCACCAGAAGCCCTTGAAGAAAGTGATAAGAAATTGGAATACACCGGTTTTTCTGCGGTAGTCGACGAGCAAAGCATTGGTTACCTTGAAGAAGCTGAGATTGACTACGTCACCGATAAAATGGGCTCACAGTTAACGCTCAAAGCGCCAAACGCTAAAATGCGTAAAGTAAACGAAGACGCGCCATTAGTTGATCGTGTTGATTACTTCATTCAATCTGACATCAATCCAAAACTAGCCAGCCACGGCGGCCAAGTAACGCTAATGGAAATAACAGATGATGGTATCGCTATTCTTCAATTTGGTGGTGGCTGTAATGGCTGTTCAATGGTTGATGTGACGCTTAAAGAAGGCATTGAAAAAGAAATGTTAGAGATTTTCTCTGGTGAGCTAACCGCTGTTAGAGATATGACAGAGCATCAATCTGGCGATCACTCATACTACTAAACGAGCGACTGCTAACTAAAACCGCGACACGTTTGCGGTTTTTTTATGCCAATTTTTTATGACATTGAACCATCAAAAAATCGACATAAAAAAGCCCCGTTTCATCACATGAAACGGGGCTAGGTAAATCTTAGTTCGAACAGATTAGAACTGGTTCATCGTGTTATCTTTACCTGATGCTTTAAGAGCGGCATCACCAGCAAAGTATTCTTTATGGTCATCACCCATATCAGAACCAGCCATGTTTTGATGCTTAACACATGCAAT
>Ga0209291_1004209_pt1 | contig 10087 bp, 8 predicted proteins | sample GOMGulsemesocosm_FD_184633 | JGI IMG/M metagenome (GOLD analysis project Ga0209291, IMG submission 184633) | Methane-oxidizing microbial communities from mesocosms in the Gulf of Mexico - GOM9B Gulf of Mexico (SPAdes) (version 2) | ecosystem: Environmental > Aquatic > Marine > Cold seeps | place... | reverse complement strand
ACACCAACCTGCGGTTAAATTAACTTGGCAGCAAGCTGCTTTATTTTGCAACTGGATCTCTGAACAAGAAAATCTTGCTAAGGTCTATGAGGTTAAAGAGGGAAAAGTGGTTGATTTCGATCCATTGGCTAACGGTTATCGATTACCAACGGAGACTGAGTGGGTCTGGGCAGCAAGATTTCACAATGGTGAAATGTTGAAATATTCTTGGGGAACGTCACTGCCTCCAAAAGTAGGTTCCGGTAATTTTGCGGATATAGCTGGCGCACCAATCCTAGGAAGCGTTTTACCAACATATAATGATAATTACATTGCGAGTGCTCCGGTTGGTTCTTTTCGTAGTAACGAAAAAGGTCTGTTCGATTTATCAGGTAATGTTGCTGAATGGTTGCATGACTATTATCAAACTCAAACAGGCTTATCTCTTAAAACAAACAAGGATCCCATGGGGCCGGAGTCAGGAAACTACCATGTGATTCGAGGAGCAAGTTGGGGACATGGCACTCGTACAGAATTAAGACTATCGTTTAGAGATTATGGTAAGGATAAACGTAATGATTTAGGTTTTCGTATCGCTAGGAATGCACAATAAAATTAAAGGTAAGATTATGAATCAGAAGAATGTGTTATTAATTATTGTTTTACTGAGTTTTTTGTTAGCTATACCCGCAGTTTTTGCTGAAGTGTTTGCCACACAAAATTCATCTCAACCTCCGCTTAAGCAAAAACAACCCAGTGTGGTGGTGAAAAAAATTCCTCCGGCCAACGAAGCAATAAAAACACAGAAAACGCGGATAAATGCTGAGTCAGTAAAGCCAGAAGAAGCAGTGGCGAAAAACAATGACCGCTTTATCCCAACAGAGACGATATCAGAAGATCTATCCGTCTCATTTCCAACAGATATTTGATTTATTAGGAGCTAGCCATGAAAAGAACTGCAGGTTCAGAATTTATTTTTCAACTATTTGCTTTGTTACTCTCGGTAATTATTGTGCATGCTACCTACGTAACTTTGATCCGGCCCAATGCGGAAGTATTATTAAAACAACAAGCAGCTCAACTACTTGCAGGTAGCGAGGTTACGGACCAACGCTCCATTTATGTTGTTTTAAAAGATTATGAGCAAGAGACCTGTTTTATATTGATGTTTTGGGTACTAATGATCATGGGCTATAAAGCTAAATTATCGTTACAAGAAAAACAAATGTTGGCCCATGCGATGTTGAATGTAAAAGAAGGAGCAAGGATTTTCCCTGAAGATGCTCACAACTTGTGTCAACCGCTGAAGAACTTAGCGGAAGAAGAACGTCAAATGTTAGCACCAAGAACGTTATTAATCGCCCTGCAGCGGTTTGCCGCAACTTCAAACATTGCCGCTGTTGCATCGTCGATCAAAGATATTTGTGAATCTGAAGCGGACAGACTTGATAGTGAGCTGGCAATGATACGTTATATTGCTTGGGCAATTCCATCTATTGGTTTTATTGGTACGGTAAGAGGAATAGGTGAAGCCCTCGGTCAAGCTCATCAAGCGGTAGAAGGAAATATTATTGGAGTTACTAACAGTTTAGGGGTGGCATTTAACTCAACATTCATTGCTTTAGTGATCAGTATTTTTATTATGTTTTTCTCTCATCAATTGCAACTTCTTCAAGAGCGGCTCGTGCAAAACACTCAAGATTATTGTGATAACAATTTGCTAAATTTTCTCAAATCTGATCGTAATGAGGAGAAATGAATGTCACTTATCAATGAAAAAAGCAATAAAGGTCAATTATTTTTCAGACAAATAAACGCTAATGTTGATCATTCCCTGGCACAACCAATTAATAGAGTGGTTTTTTATGGTTGCTAAACGTAAATTTTCCACTTTTAATTTATCTTTTCTCGATATTATGTCGTGTGGTTTTGGTGCGGTAATTTTAGTATTTTTAATTATAAAACATGATGTGAATTCTAATAATGAATTGCAACAAAGCGAATTGCAGGCCGAAGTGAATTTATTGCAGGAAGAAGTCTCTCAAGGAGAAGAGCATTTAGTCAAAATTAAGAACTCTTTGACGCAGCTTAACCAAAACTTAGTGGAAACAGATGGTCTGGCAAAAAGGGTTAACAATGAGATTGATGCAATAAAAAATAAAATTCTCCTGCTGGATGTTGAGGGTGATGAACAACAACGAATTAATATGGAAATTCAGCTACAAAGTTTAATCGTTGAAAAAAAGAAGCTTGAACAAGAAATAGCTAAAGGAAATAACGCTCGTCGATTTTCTGGGTATGGAGATCGGCAGTATCTAACCGGATTGAAGTTAAGTGGAGAAAGAATTCTAATCTTGCTTGATGTATCGGCAAGTATGCTCGATGAGAAGATCGTCAACATTATTCGTCAACGAAATATGTCAAATAATATCAAAAAACAATCAGCTAAATGGCAACGTTCCGTCAGAGCTGTAGAATGGTTAGTTGCAAAGTTTCCATTAGAAAGCCAGTTTCAACTTTATACTTTTAATAGTAGAACACAGGCATCCGCTGCAGAAACCACTGGACAATGGTTATCAATATCTGATCAAAAACAACTAAATAATAGTTTATCAAAATTACGAGATATCGTTCCTCAAGGTGGTACAAGTTTAGTAAATGCTTTCCAAAGTATTGCTTCACTAGATCCGTTACCTGACAACATTATTCTGATCACTGATGGTTTACCAACCCAAGGAGTTAATAAAGGAAATAAAAGTACAATTTCTGGAAAAGATAGAGAGGTGCTCTTTAAACGTTCACTTGAACGCTTGCCTCAAGGTATACCCGTAAATATTTTATTATGGCCAATGGAAGGAGACCCGATGGCGGCCTCTGCTTTTTGGAAGTTAGCGTTATTAACGGCAGGCTCATTTATGAGCCCTTCGAAAGATTGGCCTTAGGGGGAATAATGAAATCAAAACATCGTGATTCGTCAGAGTTTTCAATCGCTTTTTTAGATGTCATCTGCTGTGGTTTTGGAGCCATTATTTTATTATTGATGATCACTAAAACGGTAAGTCCGATTGTTTTAGAAAAATCATCTACTGATTTAGACGCTCAAGTTAAAAATTTACAAAAAACATTATTCACTATTCGTGGCGATACTAAAATATATAGTCGTCAGCTGACCAGCCAAGTTGAACAGATAGATATTAACAAAGAGCGCTTAGCTATTTTACGAACTCGCTTGGCAACAATAAATACACAATTTGCACAAATATCTAAAGCGGCTTCCGATAGCCAACAAGAAAAAGGTAAATTAGCAATTGCACTGCAAAAGCTTACTGTTGAAATGGAGCGTTTGTTAGGACAAAACTACAAGAGTAAAAATGATCTCGTTGGCGGGATCCCTGTTGATAGTGAGTACCTGATTTTTATTATTGATACCTCAGGTAGTATGTATAACTACGGTTGGCAACGGATGCTGGATGAAATAATTGCCACCTTGAATATTTACCCACAAGTGAAGGGAATACAGATTATGAATGATATGGGGAAATACATGTTTACTAATTATCGTCGTAAATGGATACCGGATACCAAAGCGAGAAGGGCATCAATAATTAAACGGTTACGTACTTGGAATCCCTTCAGTAATTCAAGCCCTGTAGAGGGGATTCAACAAGCGATAAGAACTTTTTTCAATCAAGATAAGAAAATTAGTTTGTATGTGATGGGAGATGAATTTTCTGGTCGTTCAATACAGCAAGTTGTTGAAACTATTTCTCGAGTTAACCAAATGAATGAAAATAATGAGCGGCTAGTTCGTATTCATGCAGTTGGTTTTCCTGTGCAATTTATTCGACCAGAACATTTGCAAAAGACCGGAATTCGCTTTGCCACGTTAATGAGGGAATTAACTTATCGTAACGGTGGCACTTTTGTTGGACTTAATGATTTTCAACCTTAAGAGCAAGAGGTATGTAATGAGAGTATTTACAAAAATATTATTTATCAAGGTATTCTGGGTTACTTTTTTACTCGTAAGTTGTAAAAGTACCGTAGAAATCCAGGGGTACTTTCCAAGTCCGGTGATCAATCAATTGCCTTATTCTATCGGTGTGATTTTTAACAAAGAATTTAGTGGTTATCGCTATATTGAAAAGAGTGAAAAAAGAGAAAAGTGGGAAATAGATGTTGGTGATGCGCAAGTTCAGATGCTAAATGTGGTTCTTAAAGCTATGTTCTCAAGTATAGAAGTAACTTCTGACTTCCAAAGCACATCAGGAAATACCCTCGATTTGTTTCTTCAGCCTAATTTAGAAAACTTTCAATATAATGTCCCCTATGAAACTAAAGGAAATATGTTTGAGGTTTGGCTTAAATACAATATGAAAGTATATGACTCACACGGTAAATTAATAGCTGATTGGATTTTAACCGCCTATGGTAAAACGCCATCGGAATTTTTAAAATCACAAGAAGCTGCGTTAAATGATGCAATGGTGATTGCATTACGGGACTTAGGGGCTGGATTATCACTGAAATTTAGTCAGGTACCAGAAATAAATAAGTGGCTAAAAGCACAGAGAAAGTCTACTAAAGCATCAACAAAAATAGCAAAAAATAATTTTGTTAATGAAATTGCGCCTAGAATTTAAGGGACTTACTTGCTAATTATTGAAAAATAGGAGGAATTTGAATGGAAAACCAAACTATGGTATTTACCTCTGTACTCATAGCCATGCTATGTTTTCTTTTTGGTTGTACAAGTGTAACGGTAGATCAAGTGAAACACCAACAGGTTGAGTTGTTTCAGGGGGATTCTATTGTCGTTATTGGTCGGCGAACTGGAAGTGATTATGAAACGGAACCAGACCTTATATCATGCATTGGCAGTGCTTTATCACAAACAAACACTGCATTAAATGTGATCCCTGAGAGTGACTTTGTCGATAAACTTTATCCTTGGTTTGAAGCGCGGACTGCTCCTGTCCATGTCCGAGACCTTAACAGACTATTATCATACGAAAAAATTTCAAAAATAATTGATGATTATCAATTGCAGTATATTGTTTGGGTTGATGGTAATACCGAAAAAACTCGATCTTCCGGCAAGATTAGTTGCGGTTTATCCCCAACGGGAGGAGCTTGCTTTGGTTTTGGAACTTGGGATACTAAGTCTGAATATGAAGCGACGATATGGGATTATAAATCTCGTCAATTAGTGGGAAAAGTAAGCAGTGTTGCTGATGGAACATCATATATGCCAGCAGTTATTATACCTATTCCTATTATTGCACCAGTACAAAGACATGCTTGTAAAACAATGGCTAATCAATTGAGTAAATTTTTTACCAATAATTAATCAGCTATATTAATAGCACCTAAATAGGTGATGATTCATTTTTCAATAATAGTATCGTTCAAATAGGAAAATAGGGGGTTATCTTGAAACACTTACATTTATATAGTCGACTGATCATTATTTCTTGGATGTTAGTTGTTAGTTCATGTGCGATAAACCCTGCAACGGGAATACCTGATTTAGTGTTTATGTCTGAAAGTGATGAGATTGAAAAAGGTAAGGAACTACATGAAAAATTAATCAAATCGATTCCTATTTACCAGGATAAAAAACTCACTGATTATATTAATAAAATTGGTCAAAAAGTGGTAAAGAATAGTCATCGGCCAAATATTAAATATCATTTTACCATCATCGATGCACCTGACATAAACGCTTTTGCTTTACCTGGGGGCTATATCTATATCAACAGAGGCTTGTTAACTTTTTTACATTCAGAAGCGCAATTAGCTGCAGTACTGGCCCATGAAGTGGCTCATGTCACTGCCAGGCATGTTGTTAAACAAGATACAGCCAGAACAAGTGCAAGTACCCTCACTTTTTTATCTGTTTTTACCACTGGGAGCATGGCTTTGGGAGATGCTACTAGTTTATGGAGCACAGCTGCCGTACAAGGCTATGGACGAGAAATGGAGTTACAAGCTGATGGCTTAGCGGCAGAATACTTATTTAACAGTGGTTATGCTCCGCAAGCTATGGTTGAAGCTATAGGCGTATTAAAAGATCAGGAAAAATTTTCGCGTTATAGAGCTAAAGAGGAAGGTAAAAGGCCGAAAAGTTATCATGGCGTATTTTCGACTCATCCTAGAAATGACATTCGTTTAAAAGAAGTAGTTGCGAAAGCAGGGCAGTTTGTTGATAAAGAGGAAGATAGTGATAACAAAGACACTTACCGTGAACATCTAGAAGGGATGATCTATGGCATAAATTATGAAGCCATGAACAAGCCAAAACCGATAGAAAAAGAGCGCTACATTCATCGTAAGCTTGGGTTTTCATTAATATTTCCAGAAAAGTGGCAGGTTACGCATACGAGTAAAGCAATAGTAGGGCAACCCAAAAATGATACTGCAAAATTAAATTTAACCATTGCGATAAATAAAGACAAATTAAATCCTGGGAATTATCTACGTAGTGTGACAAACGTAAATTTATTGCTACGTTCAGAAGGTTTTTCTCAATATGGTTTGATTGGGCATACAGGCATTATTAAAGGAAGCAATGGCAAAGAAGACAAACGAGTTGCCGTTATTTTTCAAGGAAGTAAAGCATATCTATTAGTTGGTGAAGTTTTTAAACCTGAAGAAGGGATAGGTTACGATGCTTTGTTTTTGAAAAGTATTCAAAGTTTTAGACCTGAGAGATCACCAAGAAAAGCTAAAAAGTCCAGAACAATACATTATGTTAAAGCGAATGATAATACTCGGATGGAATTGCTTGCTAAACAGATTAATTTAGGCGTTTATTCAGCGCAACTGCTACGTCTTATTAATGGGCTTTACCCTAGAGGAGAGCCAAAAGCAGGAGATTGGATTAAAATAGTAAAATAAACAGTCACGGGATATACCGCCTTTAAAGTGTAAAGTTTGTTTTTATTTATTTAATTATCACTTTTGCTGTTAACGGCTTAAATTTAACTAAGAGCAATGGCAATAATGTTAAATTTGCGGCCAGAGCAACCAGCATAGAAAACCCTGTTAATAAACCAAAATACATCGAAGGCATAAAGTTAGACAATACAAGAATTGAAAAGCCTAAGGTGATAGTTATAGATGTGTAGTACATGGCTCTGCCAATGCTGGCGTGAGAGTTTAACATTGCCGTTTCATAGTTTTGGCAATGTTTAAACTCTAATTTAAATCTATGTACATAGTGAATTGAATTATCGACGGCAATGCCAATACATATCGCGGCGATAGTTATTGTCATTATGTCTAACGGTATTTTTAACCAGCCCATCAGACCAAGTACCATACTTGCTGCGACTAAATTAGGAATTAGAGTAATTATTGATAATTTAAGATTTCGATATAACAAAATGAACATTAACAAAATGCAAAAGAAAACGGTTCCTAATGTATAAATTTGTGATTGAAATAAGCTTTGTAACATATTGTTATATAATACTAACATGCCTGAAAACCTAATCTGCTCAGGAGCTAAATCAAATTTACTCACCAATCCCTGCTTGATGTCATTTAATAACTCGGTACGTTTAAGCGATTTATCACTTTCAAAAACTCGAATACTAAAACGAATTTGATTACCATCTGTTGAAATATATGGATTAATGATTATCGACTTTATTGAATCAGGCAACTTGCTATACAGGATTGATAAAATAAAATTGTCGGTTTTAGTTGCAGGCTCTATTTGGTTGATTAATGCCATCCCTGAGACAATTGATAGTACTTTCCCTGTTTGCGGTATTTCTTCTAAATACCGATGATAATCGGCTACTTTTTCTAACATTATTGGGTTAAACCAATAACCCGTAGTTATCTGTTGCGGTTTTTCATTATATTCTCCTAACAATTCTTTTTTATCTTCATCAAATTCAGTCAAAAACTCTGCTTCATCTTCATCAAATTCAGCTAAAAAGTCTGCCTCATCTTCATCAAGCTCAGCCAAAAAGTCAGCATCTAATTTTTCACCTACATCAGACTCTCGAAATTCTTCTTTAGGTGCATCTATAATGACATCTAACGGAGTTGTACCTCCAAGTTTTTTATCTATTAGAGACATACCTTGATAAATTTCAGTATTGTCCTTGAAATAATCAATGAAACGATTTTCAACAGATAATAAAGAAGCACCGATTAAACTAAATAGAATAATAAGAGTGTAAGTAATGAGAATGTTTTTTTTGAGGGGCAGTAAACGACCAGCCAAAAATATAGCTAATCGTTTTGTTAAATTCTGTTGATTAACGGGCTTTCCTACTGGTAGTAACATTAACATTGCTGGAAATAAGGTAAAGACCATAAGAAAAGAGAGGGATATGCCAATAGTCATCATCCAGCCAAAATCAATTACCGGACGGATCCCACTCACGAGTAGAGAGACAAAAGCAACAATGGTCGTTATTGAAGTAAATAAACATGGAATAAATTTTTTCTTTAACGTAGTGCTAACAAGTGTGAACTGTGTTTCTTGTGGATTCTGCCAGTGTAGTTCTTGATATCGGACAATCAAATGAATAGTAAGGGATAATGTTAAGATCAGCATTAATGAAATAAAGTTAGAAGAGACAACGGTAACAGGCCAATTAAGTAAACCTAATAACCCTATCATCACAGCACCCGTTATTACGCAGGTGATTAACGGTAATAACATCCATTGAATTCGTGAGAAAGCAACGATTAAAGTAATGATAATAAACAGTAAGATCACAAAGCCAAAATTGATTAAATCGTGGCGAATAAAAGCGATAGAGTCAGCCGTTATCATGGGGACACCACCTAAATGTAATTGACCGTATGTACTAAACTTAGCCATGACTTGACGGACACTTTCAATAATATCTTCTTGACGGTATTGGTTTTTCTTTATATAACGGGCGAATTTTCTATTTTTACTTGCTAGTTCTTTACGTAATTTAAAAGAACTAGGTTCTTTTTCCACTAGTAATTTAGCTTCATCTCTTGAAAGTTTTAGTGTCTGATATTTCTCATCATCTTGTAAATAAAGTAAAAAAGCAGTGGTTTTACTATCAGAACTGATTAATAAATTACGGTAAATTGGACTAGATAATATCTCTTGCCGGGCAAGTGTTATTTCGGTTCTAGCGCTAAGTAGAGTTGGTGTTTCTTGTTCTAGCTTTTCAACTGATATTGCTGGGCTGTTAATTAAAGGGACCGTTAAGATACTGGTGATTGATTCAATTTCAGATATCTGATTAAGCTCTTGTGATATAAATTTAAGCTGTTCTAAACTATTATTTGCGAATAAGTCCTGATCAGGACTAAAAGTCATGATCAGGAAGTCATCAGACCCATATTTTTGTTTAATTTCCCGATAAAATTGTAAAGCGATATCATTTTGAAGAACCAAGGTATCACTCGAAGCATCTAATCTGAAATTTTTAATTTGAGAGATAAACAACATACTAACAATTAAAATAACAACACATACTAGTTTTGGGCGTAGGAGAATTTGTTGTTCATATAATTTAGTAAAATTGATAGACATCGCAGTGCCATTTTTTTGTTGAGTTAATTTTAGTATGGTACAAACTAGCTGATTTAGTTAATTTTATATCATTGTATATTTACTCTATGCTGTATTAGAACTCTTTAATATCATTTGCCCAGAACCAGATCAAAATAAACACAGTCGTTGATTTTAATCCTAATTATCACGATTATTGGAGATCACAAATCATTGAGTATATAGAGAGTAGCTAGTGAATATCTATATATTGACTAGTTATAAAATTAACTAAACCGCAGGCTAAGGATAATTAGAAATCACTACAGCAATTTGATAGTTAGCCTCATTTAAAGCATAAGAAGAAAGGCTCAGGTTATTTAAGTAATTTGACTCAACGTCATCCTTTACGAATTAAAAATCATTTCACATTCAAAAGTCTGTGAATATTTGGTGATCGGGATTCAATTCATAATAAAAGAAAATTGCTATCAACCGAAATGGCTTTTTATTCGACGAATAATAACAAGAGCCAATTCCTTAGGATGAGCACAACCCGCTATATCCGATACGTTTTAGTATAGGACTTAGTGGCCTTGTAATATATGG
>Ga0209291_1004207_pt1 | contig 10089 bp, 7 predicted proteins | sample GOMGulsemesocosm_FD_184633 | JGI IMG/M metagenome (GOLD analysis project Ga0209291, IMG submission 184633) | Methane-oxidizing microbial communities from mesocosms in the Gulf of Mexico - GOM9B Gulf of Mexico (SPAdes) (version 2) | ecosystem: Environmental > Aquatic > Marine > Cold seeps | place... | reverse complement strand
AAGCACGCATAATTTATTTAGCCTGTATGAAACAGACTTATTTGCCGGTATATTTTATACCATCTACGGCTTAAATGATTTGCTGTTTATGGTGTTCTTTATCAAGGTTGCTATGTATAAAGGCACTAGTGTTTAACGATAAATGAGCGTGAGTTGAAGCTAATAATCGTAATTACAGTGCCTTTTTATTTAAAACGATTAACCGACTTGATCTAACTGTGCGTTGCGATAAGTCACAATATCTTCAATCGTTAATACTGGCAAGTCGTGCTTTTCACCAAAAGTAATGATTTCTGGTAAACGTGCCATTGTACCGTCAGGATTGGTTACTTCACATAATACACCTGCAGGTTTTAGCCCTGCGAGTTTCATTAAATCAATGGTCCCTTCGGTATGGCCACGGCGTGTTAATACACCGCCTGGTTGTGCGCGTAGCGGGTAAACATGACCTGGACGTGCCAAATCACTTGGCATTGCATCATCGGCAATCGCAGCTTTAATTGTGGTAACGCGATCAGCAGCCGATACGCCTGTTGTTACGCCAACGGCCGCTTCGATACTCACAGTAAACGCAGTACCATACTGGCTTGAGTTGTTCTCAACCATAGGTGTAAGCTCTAAATGTTTAACACGCTCGTCAGGTAGACAAACACAAACAATACCACTGCCTTCTCGGATCAGTAATGCCATTTGTTCATTGGTAAGCGATTCAGCCGCGTACACCATATCGCCTTCATTTTCGCGGTCTTCATCATCAACAACTAAAACCCCTTTGCCTAAACGTAATGCTGTTAGTGCTGTTTCAACACGCGTGATCGCGTTGCCAAAAGGGGAAAGTAAAGACTGATTCATGGTTTAAATCCTTAATATACAACTATATAAAATATTGGGTTCCAGAATCAGGGCGTGCAGAATTAGAGGTGCGTGATTAATCATCTACCAAGGCAGATGTTAACGCATCTTACATTCTCTCTCATCCGGACTTAGCCATACATGATATGTATGTACATTACCGTCGGCTCTGGACTAGGCTATGGGGCATAGCGTTCACCAGATCTGCTGACCCTAAGTGACTTATGTTTATTAAATCAGAAGACTTTATAAACATAAGTCACTTAGGCGCTCGCGGGCTGAAATAGGTGACGAATAAATCGACCGCCTGATTATTACCGCCGGTGGGGAATTACACCCCGCCCTGAGAATTTAATCGATTAATGATCATGTGATCACCGTCGACAAGGTTATGTTGCCTTGATTTGAGATAAATAACAAGTGTTTAAAGTGATGGTTAGTTTAGCGCTTACGTGGGATGATTAGCCGCCTGCGAGTTTTACTGTGTAGCCTTTTTTCTCTAAAAATTCTTTTGCCATGTCACGCTGATCACCTTGGATTTCGATGATGAAATCTTTGACACTGCCACCAACACCGCTTTTCTTTTTCAATTCTTTCGCTAGCGCTTTTAATTCTTTTTCAGGTAATGCTATACCGCTAATCGTCGTCGCGCCTTTACCTTTACGGCCTTTGGTTTCGCGGCGAATACGTACAATACCATCACCTTCAGGTGCCGTTTCAACGTGTTTTTCTTCTTTAATACGGCCGCTTTCGGTTGAGAAAACCATGCGGATATTGTCATCGAAATGCATATCAATACTCATTAACAGTCAATAAAAGGGATTATACCAATCCGAATAAATAGATTATTACTTATTTAACGCATTGGTATCATCAGCAACGCTGAGTAGGAGATTATAGCAAATAAAAGTAAAAATGATAACGCTAGAAATGAGCCCGTCCTAAACTGTATTGGTGAGTTTAAGGCGGATTATTCATTCTGAAATTACGTTAGCTATTATCATATTCATGAATGATATGATTGAGCAGGCTACCTTCCAATAGCGCTTTTCGGACTAACGCTACGCCGGCCATAGAGGGTTCATTTTGAAACTGTGCTTCGTTAATCACTACGTTTGGTACAAAACTACCTAAAGCATGTTGTTGTACACTGTGTTCAATAATCGGGAAGATTAATTCTTTTGCTGCGACAATCTCGCCCTTGATTAACAATTTTTGTGGATTGAACAAGTTAACGATGATTGCGATTGCTTGACCGAGTAATTTACTCACGCGTTGTAATACTTGTATGGCTAATTCGTCACCGCTATTTGCGGCACTACAGATGCCTTCGATAGTTAAGCCTTCGATCGTGAGGCTGGTTTCGTGACCTTGATTAATTAACCCTGTTATCTGTTTAAGGATCGCTTCATTAGAGGCTATCGTTTCTAAACAACCATGGCTGCCACAATGACAAGGTAAACCGAGAGGATCAATGCGAATATGTCCTATTTCACCTACTTGATTATTGTGGTTGGTAAAGATTTTACCGTTATTAATGATACCCGAACCAACACCATCATGAACGGACAGTAACACACTGTCTTGGCAATCTTGCGCTGCACCAAAGTACAACTCAGCTAATGACAGCGATTGGGTGTGGTTGGCAATATACGCGGGAACACTAAACTTTTTGGTGAGTAGGCTTCCGAGTGGAATATCTTTTAGATTGTGTTTTGGTAGATACACTATGGTACCTGATTCACGGTCGATCAAACCGGGTGATGTCACTGCAATGGCGATCAAACGTTGTAAATCAGTATTGATATTAGCGTCGATGAAATCGGCAATCTGTGCTAATAAAAATGGGATCACATTGTTGTCTGGTGCAGTGTCTAAAGCAACACGGTAAGTAGTGAGCTTAGTCCCTGCAATATCATGCAATGCGATGGTTAAATTGTTACGACCAAGTTTACTACTTACAAAGACAAATTTTTCTATCTCGCAGGTCAGTGATATCGCTGGTCGACCACCTGTCGAGGCTTGCTGTGCAATTTCTTTAATTAACCCTGCCGCCATTAATTGACGTGCCATCTTCGTAATACTTGCAGGCGCTAGCTCGCTTAGTTTTGCTAAAGCGACACGTGAAATTTGCTTTTGTTCATCGATAAGGCGATAAACAGAAGCGGTATTTACTTGTTTAATAAATTCAATATTGGCGACTGGGCTATGTTTCATAATTAGAAGCTTTTCACTTTTCCGTTTACAATCGTTTTGATAACGGTGAAGTCGGCATTGAAGGCTGTTAAATTCGCAACTTTGCCTTTTGCAATGCTACCAAGTTTATCTGCTACACCAATTGCTTTTGCTGGGTATAGGTTTGCCATACGCAGTGTTTCTGCCAGCGGTAAGCCAACATATTTCACTGTATTTTCAACTGCTTCGATCATCGTTAATGCTGAACCGCCTAGTGTACCATCGGCACCAACACATTTACCATCACGATAGAACACTTCTGTGCCAACAAAGTCAAAAGATTCGATGTTGGCCCCCGCTGGCGCGACGGCATCAGTCACTAAGACTAATTTTTCGCCCATTAACTTATGGCTCATACGTACATTCGCGTAATCGACATGGTGGCCATCAACGATAATACCGGCGTAAACCTCTTTATGATCGTAAATTGCGCCAACAACACCTGGATCACGACCCGTAATTGAGCTCATGGCATTAAACAAATGCGTCGCAAAACGCGCACCAGCTTCAAAACCTTGCATGCATTCGGTGTACGTTGCGTTCGTGTGGCCAACTGATACTAATACGTCTGCAGCGGTTAACTGTGCAATGTGTGCCGCGTCAGTATTTTCTGGCGCTAAGGTTACTTTGCTGATTACTGCACTATTGGTACAGATATGGTCGATCATCGTTTGTTCACTGCGACGAATAAGGTTAATACTGTGAATGCCTTTCTTCGCTGTAGACAGGTAAGGACCTTCTAAATGCAAGCCGAGTGCTTGGTTGCTGTGTTTTTCTAAATACGCCGTCATCGTATCAATCGCAGACTTCATTTCTGTATCGGTAGCCGTGATCAATGTTGGCAAGTAGCTAGTACAGCCAAAGCGCTCGTTGGTTTGTTGCATGATTTCAAGGGTGTTAATACTGATATCCGTATTAAACAATACACCACCGCAACCATTGAGTTGTAAATCAATAAAACCAGCAGTTAAGCTTGCACCGGCAAGGTCAATACGTTCGATATTTGCTGGGCAATCTGCGACAGCAACCAGGTCATGAATGTATTCACCATCGACAATTACACAGTGCTCAGTTAACACACTGTCGTTTGTATAGATAGTGCAATTAGTGAGTGCATACATGGACTTACTCCGTAATAAAGCTTTGAATGTTTTCCGCTTCTAGCTCTTTAAAGTAGCGTACAGTTTTCACTTTTAATTCCATCGTTGCTGGTTCGTCACACGCAATGATTGATTTAGGGTGTAACTGTAGTGCAGAGATTGTCCAAAGGTGGTTAACACTACCTTCGACAGCCGCTTCAAGTGCTTGGGCTTTATTATGACCTGTGATTAACACTAAGATTTCTTGTGAGTCTAATAGTGTGCCTACGCCAACGGTAAGCGCGAGTCTTGGCACTTGGCTAATATCGTTATCGAAGAAACGTGAATTAGCAATACGCGTGTCTTCTGTTAGTGTTTTGATGCGAGTGCGTGAAGCCAGTGATGAAGCTGGTTCGTTAAATGCGATGTGACCATCAACGCCAACGCCACCCATGAATAGGTTAATTTGACCGTAGCTCTTAATTTTGTCTTCATAACGCTGGCATTCAGCATCCAGATCGTCAGCATTACCATTCAGTAAGTTAACGTTTTTATCTTGAATGTTTACGTGATTGAAAAAGTTGCTGTACATGAATGTGCGGTAGCTTTCTGGGTGATCTTTATCTATACCTACATATTCATCCATGTTGAAAGTAACAACGTGTTCAAAGCTAACTTCACCAGTTTGGTGTAACTTGATTAGCTCTTTATAGGTTGTTAGAGGAGTTCCGCCAGTTGGTAGACCTAATACAAACGGCTTGTCTGCAGTTGGGTTGAATGCGTTAATCTTGTTAGCGATGTAAGCAGCGCTCCAGCGACCAACTTGAGCAGGGGTAAGTAAAGGAATTAATCTCATGCGTTACTCTCTATAATTTTTTAATGGTAATTGATACTTTTTTTAAATTGTAAATTAAGTTTTAGGATCCAGCCATCAAAACTTGTCTTTTTATGCTCAAATGGTTGAAATAGATCACAGTGTAATGAATTAAAGGTGAATTACGTTTGTCATTCAATCGTTCTTACTTTACATTACGAAATAAGTTATGGCGTAAGTAAAAAGTCTGTTCTTTTAATGGAACTTGAACAGTTTCATAACAAGAACAAAACATTGATTTGGATTTAAACTTAAATAAGGATAATGGCTGTATGTTTAGCTATTTACAAAAAATCGGTCGAGCACTGATGGTTCCTGTAGCAGTGCTACCTGCTGCTGCTATATTAATGGGTATTGGTTATTGGATTGATCCAGTTGCTTGGGGTGGTGACAATATATTTGCTGCATTCTTTATCAAATCAGGCGGCGCTATTATTGATAATATGGCCCTTCTATTTGCTGTCGGTGTTGCTTACGGCATGTCAAAAGATAAAGACGGTTCAGCGGCACTTGCTGGACTTGTTGGCTTCTTAGTCGTAACCACATTGCTTTCACCGGCTGCAGTAGCTGCAATCCAAGGTGTGGATGTTGATCAAGTTTCCGCTGCATTTGCTAAAATTCAAAACCCGTTTATTGGTATTCTAGTGGGTGTTATTTCAGCTGAATTGTATAACCGTTTCAGTGAAGTTGAATTACCAAAAGCCCTCACGTTCTTCAGTGGTCGTCGTCTTGTTCCTATCGTAACATCTTTTGTTATGATGGGGGCTTCATTCGTGCTTATGTATGTATGGCCAATGATTTTTGATGGTTTAGTGGGTTTCGGTATTGGCATTAAAGATATGGGACCAGCGGGTGCGGGTCTTTATGGGTTCTTTAACCGTCTGCTTATTCCTGTTGGTCTTCACCATGCATTAAGCTCTGTATTCTGGTTTGACGTAGCAGGTATTAACGATATACCTAACTTTTTAGCTGGTTCTAAATCAATTGCAGAAGGCACGGCTGTACCGGGTGTGACAGGCATGTATCAAGCTGGTTTCTTCCCAATCATGATGTTCGGTCTATTAGGTGCTGCATTGGCTTTCATTCATACTGCTAAACCTGAAAATAAAGCAAGCGTTACCTCAATCATGATGGCAGCTGGCTTTGCGGCATTCTTCACGGGCGTAACAGAACCAATTGAATTTTCATTCATGTTTGTTGCTCCTGTACTCTATGTAATACATGCCGTGCTAACGGGTCTCTCGCTATTCATCGCAGCCTCGATGCATTGGATGGCCGGTTTTGGTTTCAGTGCGGGTCTGGTTGACTTAGTATTGTCTTCAGGTAATCCATTAGCAACACAATGGTATATGTTACTTGTTCAAGGTGCTGCATTCTTCGTAATCTACTACGTAACATTCCGTACTATCATTGTTAAGTTTGACCTTAAAACACCGGGTCGTGAAGACGCTGGTGACGAAGCGGCGGCTCCTGCTAAAGCGGGTAAAGCTTCACATGCTGACGTTGCAGGTAAAGTTTTAGAATTGGTAGGCGGCAAAGATAATCTTGTCCATATTGATAATTGTGCGACACGTTTACGTCTTGAAGTTAAAGACTCTGGCCTAGTCAATGATGCTGAACTTAAGCGCCATGTTCCGGGTGTAATCAAGCCAAGTAAAACAGCAGTACAGGTTGTGGTTGGCCCACAGGTTGAGTTTGTTGCGAACGAACTTAAAAAATTAGTGTAATTATTGTTTACGACTTGCTAGTTCGTTATTTTATTCATGGGTTACATGCTATTGATTAACGAATTAGTAATTGTGCTTTAATTTAAGAATCAAGTTTAAAGAAAGTATGGCAGTAAATGTCATGCTTTTTTTTTGCCTCGATTATACTGTCCTATTTTCTGTTATTACGGCCCTTAACTGCACTCCAGATTTTCCTTACCTAACTCTATATAAAAGCCATTTAGCCATTCTATATACTTATAAATTCATTATTGATAGAATTAAATATCAAATATTGCATGTCGATCACCTTTTTTGTGGTTAAATGTAACCAAAGTGTGACGTGTGTTAACTATTCATCAGCAGTAAGGTATAAAATGCGAACTAAAAATCTCATCGAATTAAGCGGTGTCGCTTTTTCTGACTCGGATAAAAATACGTTTAGACGTCGTAAGTTCCGCTGGTTTTATCGCTTGAAGTTTGTATTACAAGCACTTGCATATCGTTCTCATTTCCATAAACTACAAGCGGCAATCAAAGCACCTTACCTTGATTTATTATTAGAACAGCACCCTAAGTATTTACAAAAAATATTTCGTCCTTACGTCGATATCACGAATGGGACTGTTGAACGAATTAATCTGATTTGTGAGCACTATGATTTTATTACTGAACAGTTACCGGAAAAAACGGCTCTCACTATGTACAGTTCAGCGCAAGGGTTAGAAGTCACCCGATTTCTTGTTGGTGAGCAAGAGTATAGTGTTTCACTTGGCTATTGTGCAAAGAATCACAAAGAAGGTGATTTGGGTTTAAAGTTACTCGATGAGACTGGCAACGTTTTCTATGCGCTCACCTTCAGTGTGAGTGATAATATTGGTGAAGGTAGAACGATAATAGTGGGTGGCTTACAAGGCCCTAAGAGTTCGCCAGAAATAAATGAACGTATCAAATACTTTACTAAGCAGCATCACGGGCAAAGACCCAAGGACATGATGATTAAGATGCTTACCATCATTGCCAATGTTTGGGATGTAAAGCGTCTTTTACTGGTCAATAACAAAGCTCATATATACCAATGCAACCGATATAAAAAGAAAACCGTCACTTCTAATTATGATGCGCATTGGGAATCATTGGGTGCCGAAAAATATAATGAAAGCCTTTATGAATTAAGTCCTCTAGAAATACGCAAAAATCTAGAAGACATTAAACGTACTAAACGCGCGATGTACCGTAAACGATACGAATGGCTGGATGCATTAGCGGAAGAAATCGCACGTAAACTGGCACTGTCTAAGGTGATGTAGCCGATAGAATCACTGAACTAAACGTCTTCTAACTAAAATCGAGAGCATATTTGTTATGCTCTCGATTTAGTTTTTTCAACTGTGTCTAATCAGATCTAATACCTGCTGATAAGGATAGGCTTGCAGCGCGGCAAAATTACTGATCTTCTTCGCTTTCATTTTCATAAATAACGGTGTACTTATACCGGATAAGAAACGCGTGATTAATACTGGCGTAGGCTGTTTGTCGCAAGCATTAATAAATGCTTGGCTTAGTTCGACAACGTGCTCTATTGATAGTGGAGGCATGCTGGGTGGTTGCGGCAATTGTGCAATACGTCCCTGACAGACAGAGCAAGTACCGCATTTTTCTGGCGCATTATCATCACCAAAGTAGGTTGATAAACCTTTACTCAAGCATTGTGAACTCTGAATATATTGGCCTACCGCATGCACGCGTTTTATTTCACTTTGTTCTTTATGCAAAAATTGTTGATGCAGAGTTTCGGCTAATTGCTGGCTATCAAAACGAGAATTCAATATCTGATATACATCGGTCATTAGCTTGCTTTCAAGGACAATATTATTGCGTTCATGTAAAAATTCCAGCGCGGTGATCACGCGGCTCCGCTGTTCTTGGTAACCTTCACTCATACGTTCGAAGTTAACCGTTGCCCAAGTTCGTTTCGCTGGTGATGCGTTAAATATTTCTTCAATAAACACGCGTTTTTCATCAGTGAACTGGCTGAGTATTTGCGCCGGTTCTTTCAAAAATTTAAAGCGGTACTCGGCAAAATACGAATACAGAGGCTTGATGATGCCTTGCATTTCTAAATACACCAGTAAGGTTTTTAATGGGGCTTGGCGCAAGTTACTGCTCATCGATAACCCGTATAAAGTATGTTCCCATTCAGTCCCGGTGGCTTGGATCTCGGCAAGTACCGTTTCAATGCCATTGAGCTCGGGTGTATCACCGTAAACGAAGTTTTCGAGAATGCTTTGGTTATCTAGATTCGCTAATACTAAGCATTGTGAATCATTACCGTCACGACCCGCACGGCCAATCTCCTGACTGTAGTTTTCGATGGATTTAGGCAAATCAAAATGCACGACGTTACGGATGTTGCTTTTATCGATACCCATCCCGAAGGCGATGGTTGCAACAATACAGTCGATGCCATTACGCATGAAGTTTTGCTGTACTTCTTCGCGTATCTCGGTGGGCATGCCTGCGTGATAAGCCACGGCTTCAATACCTGTTTGTTGCAGGGCACTGGCTAGTTCTTCTGCGGTTTTTTGCAAGGTGACATAGACAATGGATGCTTGTCCGGCCTTTTTACCTAGCCAGCGAGTTAGCGCATGTAGTTTTTTGTCTTGGGCAATAGGGTGCATTAATAAGCTAAGGTTAGCGCGATGAAAACCAGTTTGTATAATATCTTCTGGCTTGATATTAAACTTAGTTTCCATATCTTTAATCACTGCAGGTGTCGCAGTTGCCGTTAATAATAAAGCTTGTTTAATGTTTAGCTCTTTTTGGTACTGCGGTAGTTTTAAGTAATCGGGGCGGAAGTTGTGTCCCCATTCTGAAATACAGTGGGCTTCATCGATCACCAATAATGAAATTGGTACTTGCTTGATGAATTTACGAAAGCGTTCATTCTTCAAGCGTTCAACCGAAATCATTAAGATCTTTACTTTGCCCTCACGAACTTTTGACATGGTATCTCTGACTTCATCGACTGACATGCTCGAATCAATTTTAGCTGCCGCGACGTTATGTTTCTTTAAAAACAATAGCTGGTCTTGGATTAGGGCTAATAAAGGTGAAATGACCAAGGTTAAATGAGGTAAGTGTAAGGCTGATACCTGATAGCATAATGATTTACCTGAGCCAGTTGGAAAGATTGCTGCACTTGAATTGCCACTGACAATACTGTTAATGACAGCTTCTTGGCCTTCTCTAAATTGATCATAGCCAAAATAGTGTTGTAACGTCTGGTGCAGCATATCTGTCTCTCGTATTATGAAACCAAAGGGCGGTTGAGCAGGGGAGT
>Ga0209291_1004194_pt1 | contig 10108 bp, 9 predicted proteins | sample GOMGulsemesocosm_FD_184633 | JGI IMG/M metagenome (GOLD analysis project Ga0209291, IMG submission 184633) | Methane-oxidizing microbial communities from mesocosms in the Gulf of Mexico - GOM9B Gulf of Mexico (SPAdes) (version 2) | ecosystem: Environmental > Aquatic > Marine > Cold seeps | place... | reverse complement strand
ATTCCAAACTTCTTAACGCCGTAATGGTGAATTCTAATCAAGTCTTCTTTAGCTACATTACTCAATTTGTATTTAGCCATTAAGTAAAGACTTTGATTTCATTAATATTTGTTCTCTACTGTCATTGGTAAATCCACTATTTTCAGCTCTATCCAGTTTAGAGCTTATCCAATCAATTTGTCTTTGTTGTTTTCTAGCTTGTCTTATTAAGTCATTAACAAGTTCACTTTTACTAGAGTACTCTTTATTGTCTACTTGATTTTTCAACCATTCATCATTTGGCTGAGTGAATGAAATGCTTTGCCTTGCCATAATATTTGTTTTGGTGTAAATATACACCAAAAACGAGTTTTTTACAAAAAAAATGCAAATAAGTTGCTTAAGATATTCTGCTGAGTTTTATAGTTGGTAACGTTTAGCTATGAATAGTACGGGGCAGAAAATCCGCGGATTTTCGTGTCGGCACAAGCCATAAGCTTTTAGATTTTGTTTTTAATTTTGTCGTTTTATAAAAGCCAAATTAAAAGATTTGGCGAGATGTTAAAATAAAACAGGCTTTAGCGTTAATCACTAAAGCCCGTATTATTTTATAGGTGTTGTTATGGTTTGTTTTTATTGTTTAGTAAGGATGAACTCAGTTCTTCTAGGCATAGAAAATTCAGCATCATAGGTAGTTTGTCCTGCGGGTAATACTCGTAAACCTTCATTGTTTCGTAAATAAAACTTCATCTGAGTATCATTATTAATTAAAGATATTTTCGCATGACCATATTGGTCAATTTTGATAGGGTCCTTAAAAGTAAAATTACAGGAGTTATTCTTAGGAATTCCGCTTCGCATACGTAAAGTAGAATCACTATTACTTAAAGTATTAAAAATTACTTGTCCATTTTCTATATACTCTATTTTCGCATATAATTTATCTCGATATCTTTTTATTTTTGAATCATTTTGATGTACCATCTCTATTTTTTCAATAATTATCGTGAAAGAATTATTTCCGCTTTCCCATTTCCACATTCCTATATAAGGATTTAAAAGTCCCTCGGTATCTTTTATATACATATTCTCTGTATAAGAAGTGTCGTTTATATAATAGTCAGTAAAAGAGACTATTGGAGTTTGTGCCTTACAAGATAAGGCAGTCAAAATTACTAATGTTATTAATATGTTTTTCATTGTTTTGTTTTTATTATTAATCACAAGGTTTTTCAATAGTGTCATCTTCAGTATCATTTAAAGTAAGTTCTTTCCATTCAGAAAAATCATCATTAGCCTTAAAGAAACTTATACCTAGATCTATTTTCTTCATCATTTTTAAAAGTTCTAATTCATTTGTGTCATTATCATTATCGGTATTAATATCATCAAAATAATCTTCTCCGAATTGATTTAGATTATCAGTAGTTGTAAAGTGTTCTTGGGCTACAGTATTAAATTTAGTCAAGTCTGTAACTTTAAAAGCATATTTCGTGCCAGCATTTGTAATTAGCATAAAAACTAAGTTTGTACCATTTGCAGAAAAGTTATTGGATAAAATTTGATGATAAGCTTGTAAATCACCTGGAGAAAATATTGATAATAAACCTTTATAGTGCGTATGTACAAAAATATCTATAGCTGCAGCAGTACTATCGAAACTAAAAGAAACTTTAGGGTTCTCGGTAGTTCCAACTACTGAGTCACCACCCCAACCAGTACCGTTATCAGTGAAAAACAGGCCAATTTCAACATCTACATTATCGTTTTCAGCCATCGGAGTTAAATCCTGTAATTGTTTCTTAATATAACGATCTTCTTCATACTCTTTTAATTTATCACAAGGAGTAGGCTCAACAAGTTCAGGAAGTGAAGGAGATATATGTAAGTTTGTACATTTTTTGTCATAACAAGGTTGTGAATCAGATTGATACCCTAATAGTCCACCACCACTTCCACTACCAGTGTTGCTTGAAGGTCCAGATCCATCAGGTGAAGAACTTGAGTCAGAAGTAGTTCCACTTCCTGAAATATCTTGCGCACAACCAAACACACTTTGCATAATATCTACATCGCAAGTACCGTCATTTAAACCCGTTATTGGGTCAATATGCTGGCATTGATTAGTATCTGTTATTTCCCAATAATCATTACCAATAGTATGTATTTCAGTTGTACTAACCCAGCAATTGGTATTAGAATTATACTCTATTTTAGACAATAGGTCATTCGACATATCATTAGCTAATTCTTGGATATCAGTTTCAAAGTTACCTAATATTGATTGTTTGTTTCTTATTTGTTGTTTTTGTACTTCTGTAAAAACATAAGTAACTAAGTATGTCTTGTAGCTATTATCTTCTTGTTTTGTTAATACTAAATTTTCAGTTTTGTTCGTGAAATAAGACCTTTCAATAACAAAAATATAAGATTGATGGTTTTCAATTTCAATTAGTTTTATATTGTCAGTATTGATTGTAAAGTCAAATTCAGAATTATAAACCTCTTTGGTTAATGTGGCATTTAATTTAGCATGCTTAATGTCCTGAATTCTATTTATAATACTACTATTGTTAGTATTGCCTAATGAATTAAAATTAGTTATTTTAAAATCTGAGGGAATACCATGTTGAGCTTTATTTTCAAATGTAGCGTCGTCTTTTTCGCAATTGGTTAGTGTAATAGAAATACCGAAAAGTAGGATTCCGAGTTTAAGGTAGTTTTTTAATTTGTGTTTCATTTAAACGTTTTTGTTTTTAAAGTTAGTTAATAATTCTTTTTTTTGGTTCTAATAAACCATAACGGGTTTGTATATGAAAAGTAGCAGATTTATATTTGCCAATTTTCCATTTAAAAACAAAGATAGCAGAAAAGAACAAAACTTTAAGTTTATCTCTTAACTGCTATTTTTTATATACGTTGTTGTAAACAGTTATTTCATTCCACCAAATTTGATTCCTGCCCATTCTGCCATTTCTTTCTTCCAAGTCGTAATGTCCTTTTGATTAAATTTATTCAAATGGTCGTGTCCACAAGCTCTAGCCATAACTTGCATCAGTTCGATTGATGCTGAAAAGAAGTTGTATAATTGTTTTGCAGATTTATCTATGTTCAATAACTTTCGTAATTCAGGTTTTTGTGTTGCAACTCCAGCAGGACAATTATTTGTATTGCACATTCTTGCAGCCACACATCCAATAGATTGTAATGCAGAATTTGATAATGCAATTCCATCTGCACCTAAAGCCATTGCTTTAATAAAATCATCAGGAACACGTATGCCACCAGTAATTATTAATGTAACATCTTTTCTATTTACTTTATCTAAATAATGTCTTGCTCTAGCTAAAGCCAAAATTGTTGGTACTGAAATATTATTTCTAAATATTAATGGTGCAGCACCAGTTCCGCCACCTCTTCCATCTAAAATTATATAATCTGCACTAGCGTCTAATGCAAACTGAATATCGTCTTCAATATGATTTGCTGATAGTTTAAAACCAATCGGAATTCCACCAGAAATTTCACGAACTTTATCTGCAAACTTCTTATAGTCTTCTGTAGTGTGCAAATCATCAAAAGTAGGTGGTGAGACTGCTGGTGTTCCCTCTTTTAAATTTCTAACCTTTGCAATTTTTCCAATTACTTTATTTCCAGAAAGGTGACCTCCTGTTCCTGTTTTTGCTCCTTGACCTCCTTTGAAATGAAAAGCCTGTACTAGTTTTAATTTCTCCCAATCAAAACCAAATTTTGCAGAAGCATATTCATAAAAATATTTAGAATTTGCTTGTTGTTCTTCGTCTAGCATTCCGCCTTCTCCAGAACAAATTCCAGTTCCAGACAATTCAGCTCCTTTTGAAAGAGAGATTTTAGCTTCTTCAGATAAAGCACCAAAACTCATATCAGAAACAAATAATGGAATATCTAATTTTAAAGGTCTTTTTGCATTAGGTCCAATTATTAATTCAGATCTAACAGCAATATCTTCCATTAGTGGTTTTGTCGCCATTTGAGCAGCAAGAATTTGAATATCTTTCCATTGTGGCAGTTCGGTAAGAGGAACTCCCATTGCACCCATTTCTCCGTGATGTCCAGTTTTAGATAAGCCATCTTTTGCAAGTGCTTTTATGTAAGCCAATGTTGGTTCTTCTTTTGTAGAACCACCACTTGTTGGTGCAGATTTAGTATCATTTGATGAAGATTCCTCTTTTAAGGTTGCGTGTGTTCCATCGCAATAAGGTGCATTTTTTGAGTACTTGCACATACATAAATATGCATCGCCAGTCTCTTCTGCTATAAATTTCACTGGTGTAAGGTCAGTTGTTCTATGAGAACCATCACAATATGGCTGATTATTACTTAATCCGCAAGCACACCAATATTGCTCTTCGCCTTTAGCTAATTCTACCTTTATTGGTTTTTTATCTGCTATTTTTGGTTTTGACATATCTTTTTAGTTTTAGTTGTTCAATATTACTTAATTAATTACTTTTGTGCAAGTACTAACTAAAAAGTAAGTATATGAAAAATGAAACCCAATACTCTAATTGCCCATTGAGAAGAGCTTTAAGTGCATTAGGTGGGAAGTGGAATTTAATTATTATAAAGATAATTGATAAAGAAGAATTACGATTTAGTCAAATAAGAAGAGATATTCCAGATGTATCTGAAAAAATTCTAATTGAAAAGCTTAAAGTTTTGATTTCTTATGATATTGTTATTAGAAAAGATTTTAAGGAAGTTCCTCCAAAGGTAAGCTACCGTCTTTCTGAAACAGGAATTAAAGCTTTGAAAATAGTCAATGAAATTGAATTATTTGGTAGCTATCTAAAAGTTCGTTGATAATTGTTTACAACGTTTAGCTATGAATAGTACGGTGCAGAAAATCCGCGGATTTTCGTATCGACACAAGCCATAAGCTTTTAGATTTTGTTTTTAATTTTGTCGTTTTAAAAAAGCCAAATTAAAAGATTTGGCGACTATGTAAAGATAAAAATACACATCGGATTAAAGACCAAAATTCGTATTATTTATAGGTGTTGTTACCCAACGTTTTCATTAGGTAGTCAGTGTCATTTCCATTATAAATAATATTTGTTTTTTCATTTTCTAATGACCATTTTTCTAACTGAAATTGATTCTTTTGTAGTCTAATCTTTAAGTTGTAGTTTTTACGATATATTTTAAGATATCCTCCATTAGTATTAGGGTGAAATTCACATTCAGTATTATGGCATTTAAGTAAGTCAATTAATTTTTTAAGGACTAAAGTTCTTTTATAGCGTATTTCTCTATTTTGGATTGTTTGTATAAAATCATTAAAATACGGAACATTATTACTAATGTTTTTCGCTAAGCATAATTCTTTGATGAAATGATTTAACATCACTTGTTTAAATTTATTATGACCTTTATTGATATAGTTTTTTGCGCATTCAATTGGTTCTTTTTTATTTGGTGTAAGAATAAGAAAGAAGTGATGCTTATTTTTAAATTCTTTTATCTTTTCGGATTCTATGTGATTTTGATATATCTCTAATGGATTATTTAAGTCATGATTAATTTTAAATTCAATGCAAATAACAAAGTTGCTCGTGCTTATTAAAATATCAATTCTTTTATCATCTTTCGTAAGTACTTCCGTTTTAACACTTATATCCGACAGATTACTGAAATTGCAATCTGATTTAACACCATTAAGATAGCCGTTGTTTTTAAGCATTCCAGCAGAAGAATTATCAAGATTGTAGCAAGTTGTGTTTAATATTGTCTTAATAAACAAATCACCTAAATTATGGTTTTCTTCATTTCTAAAAAAGTAGGCGAGCAGATTTGCAATAGGAATCTCTTTGTCGTGTACTTTTAGTATTTCTAAAAATGTTTTTTTTGGCTCAGGAAGTTTTTGAAGGCTATTAATTATATCCATAGCTTATATCTGTTCTAATGGTTCATGATGCTTATCAGACGAGTTGCAACTATTTGTTATAATCATAGATTTAATGCTTGAAAATTGACGACCACAATGCTTACAAGTATAATTTTCTTTTTTTGAGCCATCATAAATGATATGATTTTTTCCTTTATGTTTTCCAACCTGACATTTATTTCTCAAAAATTGAAAAGAGTTGTTTGAGCTATCACCGCAATTTTTACAATGTACAATAAGTTCTGTGTCTGTGAATTTTTCTTTTAGTTTGCTTGAAGACGGATTATTTTTTTTAAAATTACTGGATGTTTTTACTGTCTTCTTTTGTTTAGCTACTTCTATATTTCTTTGTTTTTCTCTTACTTCTGATTTTTTAATTTTATTTTTCATTTCCTTACCGAATTTTCCTTTTTTAATAAGAAAAGAAACAAAGAATAAAATAGACATTGGATAGGCAACTATGAACTCTCCAAATTTTTCAGATTCTTGACCGTTTAAATAAAAATAGTCGAATAAAGGAGGAAAGGTTACAGCTATTAAAAATAGTACAAAATAAAAGTATGGATTTCCTTTTTTTAAAGTTTGTCTTTGAATTAAAAATCTACGTATAGCTAATATTATTAAAATTCCAGCTCCTATAATATTTGTTTTATAAGCGTTATTTTTTAGGGAGTATAAAAAATAGATTGCAATTGCAATTAAAATTAGTATCCATAACCAGCCAAAAATATTTTTAATTACTTCCCAGATTTTATTCATTTATTATTTTTTTTAATGTTGGGTAACGTTTAGCTATGAATAGTACGGTGCAGAAAATCCGCGGATTTTCGTGTCGACACGAGCCATAAGCTTTTCGGTTTTGTTTTTACTTTGTTAGTTTTTAAAAGCCAAATTAAAAGATTTGGCGATGATTGTAAATATACCCAAACTTTAGATTTCACACACCAAAACCCGTATTATTTATAGGTTTTGTTACCAGCTGGTTTTTCCTCGTATTCGGGGCAGTCTAATCTAATATCAGAAGTTGATAATTCTTTGTCCATTAGATTACAATAATTAGTATTGTTTGATTTGTCATAGAATTTACAACCAAAGCAAGTCCTTTGAACTGTTAATAGTCCATTGTTGTTTAATTGGTAAATTAATTTACTCAAAGATTCAAATAGATTTTCTAAATCCGCTTTTTCGAGAGTATTTATTTGATTTGCTATAGGGTCAGCGAATGATTCAGTAATAGAAACAGTTTCTCTTCCTAAATCGGATAGTAAAATAGAGTAACTACGACTATCGGTAGATGAGTAGTCTTTTATAATATGTCCTTTTTTATCTAAAACTTTAATAGCATCACTTACTGTTGGCTTGGTAATATTAAATTCCTTTGCCAAGTGGCTTACATTACAAATACTTTTTTTATGATATGCTATAAAAATTAGCAATTGAATTTGAATAGGACTTAATCCAATAATTTTAGCATGTTCCCATAATAAAACCTTAAACACTTCAGATATGCGTTCAAGTCCAACTACAATTTTACTTGTAATATTTTTCTGTTGAAATTCTATGTTAAAAATACTTTTTTCCATTTGTAAAAATACCTGCTAAAGGTTTAATTTAGCAGGTAAAGTTAGTAATCCTAATTATTTAAACCAAATATTAACCTTTTACATCTTTCATAGATGCTCCAAAGTTAATATGTAATACATGTCCATTTGGTGTTACTAAAGCAGGGACAGATTTTACTCCTGCTTTTTCTGCCTCGTCAATACGAGATTTACTATCTGCAAAGTTTACTACTTCTACATTTGATGGATTAATTAGGTTTAATAAGTCTTGTTCGGCACTAACACAAACAGGACATCCTGCGTGATAAAAAACTGATTTACTCATAATAATGTAATTTAAATTGATTAGCAATATTGCTATTACAAATATAGTAAGGAATCCTAACTAAAAATAATATTTTATCTTTTTTTTTAGTAAACATGAAATAATAAGGATGGATTAATAACGTAATTAAATGTAGAATAAGAGTATTTTACTTGCTGGTAACGTTTAGTATAAGAGCAGTAGCGGATTAATACTCGTTATTTTCTCAATTTGCAAGATACTAATTTAAATACAAAAACGGTTTGAGATTGCTCCCAAACCGCTATTGCTTTTATACCTTGTTGGCGGTAGTTTTTGTTATTTCAAATCAAATCTATCAAGGTTCATCACTTTTGTCCAAGCTTTAATAAAATCTTTAATGAATTTTTCCTTAGCATCATTACTTGCGTAAACTTCTGCGATTCCTCTTAGTTCAGAATTTGAACCAAATATTAGGTCTGCTCTAGTAGCTGTCCATTTTACTTTATTGGTAGCTCTATCTTTACCTTCAAATTCAGTTTTATCTTCAGATGTTGGAGACCAATAGGTACTCATATCTAAAAGATTTATAAAGAAATCATTATTTAGAATACCTGAATTATGAGTAAGTATTCCTTTGTTTGAATCATCAAAATTGGCATTTAAAGTTCTCATTCCACCAACCAATACTGTCATTTCTGGAGCTGTTAATGTTAATAATTGAGCTTTATCAATTAATAATTCTTCGGTAGTCAATGTATATTTCTTTTTCTGATAATTTCTAAATCCATCAGCCATTGGCTCTAGAACAGCAAACGATTCAATATCTGTTTGCTCTTGTGTTGCATCTGTTCTTCCAGCTATAAAAGGAACTTCTATATGCAAACCAGATTTTTTGATAGATTCTTCAATAGCAGTATTTCCTCCAAGAACAATTAAATCGGCTATTGAAACTTTTTTGTTTCCAGAATTAGCATTGAACTTTTTTTGTATTTGTTTATAAGTTTTTAAAACACTTTTTAACTGTTCAGGATTGTTCGCTTCCCAATTAATTTGAGGTTCTAGGCGAATTCGAGCACCATTTGCGCCACCTCTTCTGTCAGAACCTCTGTAAGATGAAGCTGATGCCCAAGCAGTTTCAATTAAGTGATTCTGAGGAACACCTGAGTTCAGTATCTCTTGTTTTAGCTTATCAATATCTGATTTAGAAATTAAATCGTAATCTCTTACAGGAACATTGTCTTGCCATAAAAAGTTTTCTTTAGGAATTTCTGTTCCTAAATATGTAGATTTTGGACCCATATCTCTGTGTGTTAATTTAAACCAAGCATCTGCAAATGCTTTGTCAAACGATAAGGGGTTATCTAAAAACTTCTGACACACTTCCTTATATGCTGGGTCAAATTTTAAAGCTAAATCAGAAGTTAACATTGTAGCTCTATGTCTCTTATCTTTATCAAAAGCATCAGGAAGTATTTCTGCTTTACTTTCAGTTACCCACTGATGAGCACCTGCTGGACTTTTTGTTAATTCCCATTCATTATTCATTAATAACTGTAAGAAAGAATGACTCCATCGTGTTGGAGTAGGTGTCCAAATAACTTCTAAACCAGAAGTTATAGCATCTTTTCCTTTTCCTGATTTATAAGTGCTTTTCCATCCGAAACCTTGTTCTTCAATACTAGCAGCTTCAGGAGAAGCACCAACATTTTCGGCAGGTCCTGCTCCGTGAGTTTTCCCAAAAGAATGTCCACCTGCAATTAAGGCTACTGTTTCTTCATCATTCATACCCATTCTTGCAAAAGCAATTCGAATATTTTTAGCAGAAGCTACTGGGTCAGGATTACCATTTGGTCCTTCTGGGTTTACATAAATTAATCCCATTTGAACGGCTGCTAATGGATTTTCAATATCTAAATCCATTTCGCCTTTTTCATTTAACCTTCTAGATTCTAGCCAATCGCCTTCTGAACCCCAATATATATCTTCTTGAGGCTCCCATACATCTGCTCTACCTCCTGCAAATCCGATTGTTTTGAAACCCATAGATTCTAAAGATACATTACCTGTTAAAATCATTAAGTCAGCCCAAGAGATTTTCTTACCATATTTTTGTTTTATTGGCCACAATAATCGTCTTGCTTTGTCAAGATTTCCATTATCTGGCCAACTATTTTGTGGGGCAAAACGTTGTATCCCCATTCGAGTACCTCCACGACCATCACCAGTTCTATAAGTACCAGCACTGTGCCAAGCCATTCTAACCATTAATGGTCCGTAATGTCCGTAGTCAGCAGGCCACCAATCTTGGGAATCCGTTAATACGTCTTCAATATCTTTTTTCAATTGCGCATAATC
>Ga0209291_1004190_pt1 | contig 10115 bp, 7 predicted proteins | sample GOMGulsemesocosm_FD_184633 | JGI IMG/M metagenome (GOLD analysis project Ga0209291, IMG submission 184633) | Methane-oxidizing microbial communities from mesocosms in the Gulf of Mexico - GOM9B Gulf of Mexico (SPAdes) (version 2) | ecosystem: Environmental > Aquatic > Marine > Cold seeps | place... | reverse complement strand
TTAGATGCTTTAGAGGTAGAATATGCTGCGGATAAAACGGCAAAACAAAACTCTAAAAAAGCATCTGCTTCAAGATCAACAGAAACAAGAGAATCGATATCTTTAAAAGATATGAAAGTTGAAGATACTACTCCAGAAGTAGTTGAAAAAACTGAAGATTTTAACGTAAGTGACTTTAAAGAGTCAACTCCAATTCCTAAACCAGAGGTTAAGAAAGAGGCTGCACCTGTTGTTGAAGAAGTGGTTGAAGAAAAAGTTGAAGCAGTAATTGAAAAAAAGGCTGAAATCAAGGAAGAAGTTAAACCAGAGATCAAGCCTGAGGTTAAACCAGTAGAAAAAACTATTATTGGAGAAGGTGATGTAAAAGTTGCTGTTCTTGGTAAAATTGATTTATCGTCAATTAACCAAAAGACGCGTCCTGATCGTAAGAAAAAGGAGCCCAAAGTAGTTAAACCACCTGTTAAACAAAAGGAAGCTAAAAAAACTCATAAACCTGCCAAAAAAGTTGAAGAGAAAAAAGTTAAAAAACCTTTTGTTCAAGAGAAAAAAGTAGAGGAACCTAAAGTAGTTAAAGCTCCTGTAGTTATTGAAACTATTAAAGCAAAATCAGAAGCTTTAACTGGACCTAAAATTATTGGTAAAATTGTTCTTAAAGAAGAAAAGAAGCCTGCTAAAAAAGAATCATTTGCTGATAGACGTAAGAAACGTAAACGAATCAAAAAGGTTGTTGACGTATCAAAAAAGTCAAATCAAGGAACTGGTGGTGGATACCAAGGAAAAAATAAAGGACCTAAAAAACCATTTAAGCGTGCTGAAAAAGTAGCCCCTACTGAAAAAGAAATCCAAAAAGAAATTAAGGATACTTTAGCAAGATTACAAGGCAAGGGTAAAAGTAAAGGATCGAAATTCCGTAGAGAGAAAAGAGATGCTGTTGCTCAAAAACGTGATTTAGAGTTAGAACAAGAAGAATTAGAAAAAGGAATATTAAAGTTAACAGAATTCGTAACGGTTTCTGAATTAGCTTCAATGATGAACGTATCAGCTACTGATGTAATCGGTAAATGTATGGGACTTGGTATTTTTGCTTCTATTAACCAAAGATTAGATGCTGAAACTATTCAACTGGTAGCTTCTGATTTTGGATTTGAAACTGAATTTATTTCAGCTGATGTTCAAGAGGCTATTATTGTAGAAGAAGATAAACCAGAAGATTTATTACCGAGAGCACCGATTATTACGGTAATGGGACACGTTGATCACGGTAAAACTTCTTTATTAGATTATATTAGAAATTCAGGCGTTGCTGACGGTGAAGCCGGGGGAATTACACAACATATTGGTGCCTATTCTGTAACAATGGAAAGTGGTCAACAGATTACATTCCTAGATACACCAGGGCATGAGGCCTTTACAGCCATGAGAGCAAGGGGTGCACAAGTTACCGATATTGCAATTATTATTGTAGCGGCTGATGATGATGTAATGCCACAAACTAAAGAGGCTATTTCTCACGCACAAGCAGCAGGAGTACCTATGGTATTTGCAATAAACAAGATTGATAAAGACGGAGCAAATCCTGATAAAGTAAAAGAACAATTATCAGCAATGAGTCCATCAATTTTAGTAGAAGAATGGGGTGGTAAATACCAATCTCACGATATTTCAGCTAAAAAAGGATTAGGAATTGAACAATTATTAGAAAAAGTAATTTTAGAAGCAGAAATGCTTGACTTAAAAGCTAACCCTAATAAGAAAGCAATTGGAACTGTTGTAGAGGCTACGCTTGATAAAGGTAAAGGTTATGTTACAACTGTATTAGTATCATCAGGAACTTTAAAAGTTGGTGACTTTATTATTGCTGGTCAGAACTATGGTAAAGTAAAAGCCATGGAAAATGACAAAGGAATAAGAATTAAGGAGGCGGGTCCATCTGTACCTGTTGCCATATTAGGATTTAATGGCGCACCTTCTGCAGGTGATTCATTCAATGTATTAGCTGATGAAAAAGAAGCTAAGGCAATTGCTGTTAAGAGAGAACAATTAAAAAGAGAGCAAGGTCTAAGAACTAAGAAACACATTACTTTAGATGAGATTGGTAGGCGTTTAGCTATCGGTGACTTTAAAGAACTTAACGTTATTGTTAAAGGTGATGTTGATGGATCGATTGAAGCCTTATCTGATTCTTTACAGAAATTATCTACTGAGGAAATTGAAGTTAACATTATACATAAAGGTGTTGGACAAATTTCTGAAACAGATGTTACTTTGGCAGCTGCATCTGATGCAATTATTGTTGCCTTCCAAGTTAGACCATCTATGCAAGCCAGAAGAATGGCTGTTGAAGAAGGTGTTGATATCAGAATGTACTCTGTGATTTACAAAGCTATTGATGAAATCAAAGAAGCAATGGAAGGTCTATTATCTCCAGAAATTAAAGAAGAAATTCTTGGTTCTGCTGAGATTAGAGAAACATTTGCTATTACTAAAGTTGGTACAATTGCAGGTTGTTTCGTTACAGACGGATTAATTACTCGTAAAAACCCAGTTAGAGTTATTAGACAAGGTGTTGTAGTATATACTGGAACATTAGGATCGTTAAAACGATTCAAGGATGATGCTAAAGAAGTTAAGAGAGGATTTGAATGTGGATTAAACATTGACAAATATAACGCCATTGAAGTTGGTGATATCATTGAATCATTCCATGAAATTGAAGTTGCTAAGAAATTAAAGTAAACTTTAAATAACATATAACAAAAGCCCTTTGATTAACTTCAAAGGGCTTTTGTATTTTAATACATTCCGATATGCACAAGAATAAATCTAACCCATTATTCTTCTTCATCTTTAGTAATATCAGCTTGTGTCGGAAGATAAATATAATTGATATTAAAGGGCTCATACTGATTCGTTAAATCAGGTTCAATATCTACTACAGTTTCCCCCTCTACCTCAATGGTCACTGGCTTATCTAGCCAAAATTCTTCTTCATATTCATAACCCAACTCCTCTTCCACTTCATATCTGTACTTTGCGGGTTGCGGTCCAGTATTTCTAAACACTCCAGCCATTATTAATCCCGAAAGAAAACCAAAAAAGTGACCTTCCCAAGAAATAGAAGGATCTAAAGGAATAACACCCCATATAATACTTCCATAAAGAAAAATTACCAATAATGATATTCCAGCCACACGCATATTCTTTCTATAGAACCCACTAGCAACTAAAAAAGACGTTAAGCCATAAATAACACCACTCATTCCAATATGAAACGTTTCACGACCAACTAACCATACGACAAGTCCTGTGAAGACGTATATAAAGACAAAAACTTTACTCGCCACTGTTCGGTAACTATAAAACAACAGCCACGTTAATACAAACATGGGAATAGAATTATTCAAAATATGTGAATAATTGTCAGTGTTATGAATAAAAGGTGAGGTCAACACCCCCAGTAAACCAGAAAAATGTCTTGGTAAAAGTCCTAATTTATATAGTTCTAAATGAAAATGAAAATCGTATAAAAATACGATAACCATCGTTGTAACGATTGAAAAAGCTATTCCAAAAGAAATTCGAGTAATCTTATTATCTTGTCTATGCACACCTCATCTATTGCAATAACATTGCCGTTAGAAAATGTGTGACAAAACGTCTTAAAAATTTCTTATTTCTATTTGTAAATCATCTAGATATAGCGTTTCTTTATCTGGATTAAAAAGGTAAGCGTTGATAACATCACCATCACCCTTCTCTATCCAATATCCAGTTTCAACATTAAGCCAACCTTCTTTACTAGTTTCCTTTAGATAATCACCATTCAATTTCAAATAAAATATTTTATTCTTTATTTCAGGATTTGCATGAGAAATAATTAATTGAGGTATGTCTCCACCCGGAGACAGCAATTTAAATTTAATAATTACTCGGACCCGTGTCGATAAATCGACATGTTGGTCAGCTAACAAAGAAATGAACTTTCGGCTTATTACTTTGACAGATTTAGGTTTAGAATAATAGAACGTATTAGACAAACTATCCGTTTTGAAATTCTTTATTTTAGTAAAGGTAAAATCATTAAAAAAGTCTAATTGATAATTGATAGAAGCAAATTTCTCTAAAGCAGATTGGGGCAACAACTTGTTATTGGAACACACATAATTTGAATGTAAATTATAGCTCAACAGTTTAGATTGTAAATCCTTTAATTTTCGGTCATTTTTAAATTTATCAATACTTAGATTTTCCCCAATCTTAAACAACATATTATCAGATAAAAGTACATCTTTTTCAACATAATTGGTTAACCGTTTATTGGTATACATCATCACAAAATCATCATCACAAAATGATAAATTTCCCAAAGTATCCAAACCATTATTCTGAGAAATTGAAAATGCCGGTAGATTTAAACCAAATTTATTTTTCAGAAGCGCTTGTAATCCAGAAGGCACATCTTTTTGTGATATGACACTTTTAATAGACTTTGCTTTATTTAACAGCGGAGAGAATATCAATAGTGGGACATGAAATTTTTCAAGCCTTGAATTATCACTCATAAATTTTAACGAATGATCACCACATATAATAAAAATTGTATTTTCAAATAAACCAGCTTTTTTATACATTTCAAATAGTTGTTGCATACTATAATCCGCGTATAAAATTGCCCCAAAATCTGATAACTGTCTAAGGTAATTTTCTTGATTCTCTTTAACAACAGCACTACTAATAATATTCAAAGCTTTTTTATCAAATCCAGATTGATTGGTAAATGCATAAGGCTTATGAAAAGAGGTTGATAAATACAAATTCAAAAATGGGTATAATGAATCATAATTCTCTGCCATAAATTCAACAGATTGTTTAAACACTTCATAATCTTCAGCTCCCCAATTTTTCATGACGTATTTTTTTTCACCAGGAACATCAACGTGATCGATAAGGTTTGGTTTAAAATCTTTTTTACCTAATACGTAATCAAATTTTTGAAACCGTACATATTCCGCCATATTGTCAAAATGTTTCCAAGCTCCACAATAAAATCCTGTTTGATAGTTATTTCGTTCTTTTAACACCAACGGTAAAGAAAGATGATCTGGCATATTCCAAAGTAAATTCATGAAACCCCTTTCTCCTTCAGGTAAACCAGTCATTAAGTTAGGTATTGCACCAAACGTTCGTTCCGCATTAGCAATCATGTTTGGCCAATACAAACTATGTTCGGCTAACGAATCTAAAAAAGGTGTAAAACTACCTAACCTAGCATCCTTTCCAGAATATTGTTTACCTAATGATTCTGAAATAATAAAAACAACATTTGGTGGCATTTCACTCTCATTAAAGAAAGGACTCAATACATCTTTAACCTCTTTGGGGTTATAAAATGGAAATTCAGTATTAGGAACAAACTCATCAGAATTCATTAATTTATCATTTTTATAGGTAAACCAGCTATTAGCAAAATAGTAAACTTTATTACTTACAATGTGAAAATTTAATTCACTATCATAAGCATTCTGATTTACTGGCATTACAACCATTTTGCCAACACCCAACCCCATTAAAAGAATTGAGCCAATTTTTATAAATTTAAAATCAACAATTTTAGTTAGTATATTAAAAACAAACATTAGAAATAACACAATAGGGATAGTACCAAACAAATACACCATTTTAAACCCGTAGATTTCGGATATAAATTCAACCTGACTTTGACTCATTCCATAAATATCACTAACGGATAAAGGCGTTAAGGATTCATTAAAATAAAACACTAATAAGACTTGGAATAATAAAACGGTTAAAACTATAGCCAAAACAATGAATCTAGTAATTTTAACACTGAAAAAGAAGAGTAGTTTTTCTAAAAAAACCAAACACACTAGCATTAAAGTAACAGTGAAGAAATCATGAAATAACCCAGCCAATTCCCATACAGACAAGGCGTTTGAAATAGTATGATGGGATAAAATCAAACTCCACTCTAAAACACGAATAACAGTAATTAATAAGAAAGAAACACTCACTATATTAATCCATTGATTCAATTTTGATTGCTGATAAATGGGAGCGAAAAACTTAAACATTTTACAATATTACTATAAAATGGAATGTTCCAATGTTCTAATGGAAAAATTTTTAGCGTCCATTTCAACATTTACACCAATAGGCAATGTAAACTTTGGAACAATATGACCTATGACAGCCCCTTTATAAACGGGAAACTTTGTGTTTTTAAAATGTTGATTAAAAATTTCAGCTAATGAAAACGATTCGGCAGGGAATTCTGGTATACATTTAGTAAACGCACCTATCACCAATCCATTAATTTGATCAAAAACTTGTGCTTGTCTTAATTGCCACAACATTCTATCAATTCGATAAGGCTCTTCACCCGTTTCTTCTAGAAATAAAATTTTATTTCTCCAATTAGGCTCGTGACGAGTTCCAATCATTGAACTAATTACTGTTAAGTTACCACCAATCAATTCCCCAATAGCCTTACCTTTTGTCAATGTTTTTAATTCCTTTTTATGCGTTGATGGATTCGTCATAACAAATGGATTTCCATCAACCACAGTTTTAAATACATTGAATGTAGAAAATTCCTTCCAAGATGAATAACCAACCGGTCCGTGATAAGTTATTAAACCCGTTTTTTGTTGAACTGCAATTAACAAAGATGTGATGTCAGAGTATCCCATTAAAATTTTAGGGTTATCCTCTATTAATTGATACTCTAATTTATCCAAAATTCTTGCACATCCCCAGCCACCGCGCATAGCAATAATTGCTTTTACCGTTTTATCTTTAAATAAAGTATGTAATTCTTGTACTCTAAACTCGTCATTACCAGCCAAAAAACCATCTTGTTCGTATAATGTTTTCCCTAATAATACCTTGAAGCCAAGACTCTTTAACTTGGATTCAATTTTTGAAATTTGACAACTATTGAAAATTGCGCCCGCCGGAGCTGTTAATGCAATAACATCTCCTTTCTTTAAACCTTTAGGGTATATTTTTAACTTAGAATCGTTCAAACTCAATGAAGACAACCCAAACGACCCAACAGCCAATAAACCAGATTTTTGAATAAATCCTCTTCTCTTCATACCTTTCTATTATTCATCAACCCTTACACACTCAACAGAATCAACCGCTCGTCTCAAAAATCTTAATAAGTGAAGCATTTGAGTATGTGCTTTTCGCTTACCGTATTTAACTGTTGAAAAAATTGAACCAAATATAAATAGACACAATGGGATAATAAAAAGCCAAGTCGTATCGTCATGAATTTGCCATTTAACTATGGAAAAAATGCCACCAAACATTCCAATCATGATAATACCAATATAAAAGAAAGTAAACATAGTCCAAACTTTATCATTTGGTCCAATCACGCCTCTTATGTACGTTTTTTTGTCATATTCATCCCATTCGCAAGATAAATTCATTACTGGACTCCAGTAATGTCTTTCTTTAAATGGCATCATCAATTTGACTTGATCTGTGTGATTAGAAACCTTTATTGTTTCATCATCACTTGCGTGGGCAATAAGTAATTCTAACATTTTATCTTTACTTTCAGGCGTTTGTAATTTAAACCGGGGTTTTATTTTACCTACAGCAGTATGATCAAGTTTATTAAATGGCATGTTTTGAAGTTAAGATGTAGGCTAATATATAAATTATAAAGGGCAACTACAATTATTCTCAAAACTTTGTTCATTAATAATCAAGCTACCCAATCATGGCACGTTTTTAGACTCTACTTTTGTAATTATGAAATTATACCTAGTTCCTTTTCTTATACTACATACTTCTTTTTGTTTTTCTCAAATGCTTGACAATTCTATGGGAGAAACTTTTAGCAATACACCTTTTTTCAATACAGATTTTATTAAAAAGAACAAAGTAGAACGCATTACAGGCTACTATTCAACCAAAGCAGAATTAGCAACTATAAAAAAATCAAACAACATATATGTATATCAATTTAACCAAAAAGGTGAACTGATTACGGAATTTAAAACAAAAAACAAAGACACTATTGTTAGTCAATATCGCTATGATGATAATGGTAATTTAAGTGAAATACGAAAATCTGACAAGTATGGATTTCATTCTTACCATTATACATACGATTCAATTCACAGGATGATAAGTCAAGAGTACCGCCGTGATATAAACAAAACAAGCGATATAATAAATTTTGAACTAGATAAAAGTTATTATATTTCAAGTGAATTTTATAGTTACACAACTACACCAATCGGTCTAAAAAAAGTATATCTAAACAGTAAGAATAAAATATTTAAAACGGAATTTATATACAAAGATGAAGACGGGTATTTATTAAAAAAAGATCACCAATTGAAAACGGGTTCTGGACGTGGGTCAACAACCTATAAATATGGAGATAAAGGACTAATAACAGAAAAATTCACAGAAACGCATATCATTGGAAAAACAACAACAAAAATGGTGTTTGAATATGATGAATTTGAAAATGTATTAGCCCAACACTACCATAGAAATGGCGTTTACTTGACCGAATATCAAATTATTTATGATGAAAAAACTCTACTTTTATCTGCAATTTTAACAAGAGATGTCAACTTAAATTTTATTACCATATTAAAATTTTCAGATTATACATTTTTTGGCGACAGTTCAAATGACGAGATAAAAATTAAATAAGCTCTAGCCTTCAAATTCTACTACATTTCTCTCCGTTTCATACAATCGTATTTTCAAATCAAATTCTGGATTTAACTTTGCTTTAATTAATTTCCAAATTACTACTGAAATATTTTCAGCAGTGGGAATTAAATTTTTAAATTCTTCTGTATCTTCATTCAGATTTTTGTGATCAAACTTATCTTCCACCTGAGACTCAATGATATCCTTCAATAGTTTTAAATCAATTACATACCCTGTTTCAGGATCAATTTCACCTTTCACCCAAACTTCTAAATTATAATTATGACCATGAAAATTGGGATTGTTACACTTGCCAAATACAGTTTGATTCTTGTCAAAAGACCAATTCGGATTATATAACCTATGCGCTGCATTAAAATGCGCTTTTCTGCAAACACTTACCTTCATACTAAAACTAATTATGATGTAAAAATATGATTAATTATTCTGATACGTATCAAAACCAACTAGTTTTCTATTTAATTTGTATCGATTCAAAAAAAATTTACTAAATTGCACTTCAAACTGTATTTACACCTGGTTAATACTCGGAATCAATGAAAAAAACATTTTTAATCCTACTGACACTTACCTTGATAATTGCATCTTGTAATGATTCAACTGAATCAACTACACCAACAATTCAAGATGATACTGTTGATTTAGAAAACCTAGGCGCCTTAGATATGAATGAATTTTCTTTTGTGCCTTTCGGTTTAAACCTAACGGTTTTGTTACCTGAAGTTCAATCCTCTACAGGTGCATCTATTAAACCGGAAGTTGTTCATGAGGATGGGAATTATTTATGGGAATTAAATATTGGAAAGAATTTTAATTTAGTAATTGAAGATTTTGGGAAAGAAAAAAATAAAGTTCTTGAAGAAAAAGAATATTTAACTGGTCAAGCTAATATTTTTCAATTCGAATATTTAGTTGACGAGCCTACTATTATTATGTATAAGCGTGAATTACATGAAGATCAAGGTGGGAAAAAATCTTACCACTGCTACGGAGAAATGGAAGTTGACGGTTATACTATTGTGTTAAGAACCGTTGAAAACGGAGGGTTTAAGCCAGTAGTTTCCGATATGGTTGCAACAATTAAATCAGCAAAAGCAGTAGTTAAGTCATAAATCCAAAAAAACAATTAATTTACGATTATTGAACTTATGATTATTGATTTAATTTTAGTTCAAAGATTAATGTTAATAAAAAAGGAAAATTCCTTCACAAATCAGTTATAATTAGACTTATATTTGTTAATTATATTTTAAAAATTATACAACTATTATGAACTTTATTATTTCAAGTTCTACCTTATTAAAAAACCTACAAAGCATTAGTGGGGTTTTAAATTCAAGTAATTCTTTACCTATTTTAGATAATTTTTTATTCGAATTAAATGA
>Ga0209291_1004188_pt1 | contig 10117 bp, 8 predicted proteins | sample GOMGulsemesocosm_FD_184633 | JGI IMG/M metagenome (GOLD analysis project Ga0209291, IMG submission 184633) | Methane-oxidizing microbial communities from mesocosms in the Gulf of Mexico - GOM9B Gulf of Mexico (SPAdes) (version 2) | ecosystem: Environmental > Aquatic > Marine > Cold seeps | place... | reverse complement strand
GTTGGTATCGCCATGGTAAGCGCTACTGACAAAAACTTGATTATCTTCGGTAAAAATTACAATACTTTTTACAATGCTAGATTGATTTCGATGAGTAAAGCCAATTAAGTGACGAAGCTCCACCCTGTTTTTGTTCAATAAAGGGGTTTTACTGGCAATTGCAATCGGTTCAATGATGCTTTTAGCACGTTGTTCAATAAAGTGATTTAGTTCAACAGACCTACTATAAGAAAAATAACTAGCTAACCCAAAACTGATTAAAGTAGTCGGTATAATAGTGAGTATGATAACCCAATCTTTCAGGCTTATTTTATGCATTTTTTTGTTGAACTTTTTTGATGGATTTAGGGTAAAATACCCTATGAAATAAATAGCTATCTAGATGATTATCCAACTTAACATAAATAATCTCATAAGCTGCTATAAATTTATAGTATATACCCGTTACCAATCAAAGTGCTGGATTTCAGTGGGAATTAAAATGGCTTTAGGCAATGAGAATACTTTAACCATAGTAATTCTATGGTTAAAGTATTTAACGCAGTATAAAGTCATTTTAAACCCATCAAAGAAGCACTCTGAAACAAGCATCTTGAATGGCAACGGGTATATATGGCGAAACTACTTCAATATAAGTATTAGTTAATAAAATCAGCGTTAATTTAGGGTGAAAATGGCAAATTATTTTAAAGCAGCAGTAAAACCAAAAGCGTTACCTCAGCTATTGACCGTTACTGTTGATAAACTTGATATGAACGGTGTGGGTGTCGCACGCTGGCAGAATAAACCTATTTTTATTGCCGGCGCTTTACCTAATGAAGTTGTTGAAGTGAAGGTTTTTGAACAAAAGAGTAAATATTCTCGTGCTAAACTTATTTCAATAAAGAAAAAAAGTGATAGTCGTGCAACACCTAAGTGCCTACACTTTGGTGTTTGTGGTGGCTGTGACTTGCAGATGCTTGATTTGGAAGAACAGCTACTCTTTAAACAACAAAAAATCACCGATTTATTCTCTCGAAGTTTCACTACTAAAAACTCGACTGATCAGGCTAATACTTCAGCGTTACCTTGGCAAGTAGCAATAAAGAGTAGCCCTTGGCATTACCGCCGCAAGGCACGTATTGGGGTCCAATTTGACAAGAAATCCCAAGCGACCATCGGCTTTAGACAAAAGTCGACCAACCAGTTAGCAGCAATAAAGTCGTGCCCTGTATTAGTAGAGCCACTTAATGCTATTTTTCCCTTGCTCAAAAAACTATTAGCCCAGCTAACCGTAAAGTCGGCTATTGGCCACATAGAAGTAATCCAAGCCGATATTGTTGATATAAACTCGGACAATAAAATAGCGGGTAAAATTGTTCTCATAGTACGTCAAATAAGGGTTATGAGTGAGCCTGATATTGGGCTTTGGCAATTATCTGCTCAGAAAAATAACTGGCATGTCATCATTGATGATGGGGACAAGCAACTACCTCTTATTAGCCTTAAGGAGAACAGTCCTACTGTACTCTCTTATGAATTAGGGAATAGCAGTACAATATATTTTTCCAGTAGTGATTTTATTCAAATTAATCACCAGGTTAATAATGCCATGATTAATCAAGCCTTAGCTTGGTTAAATGTTTTACCAAGCGACAATGTGCTTGATTTGTTTTGCGGCCTTGGAAATTTTAGCCTTGCGCTGGCAAAATATGCAAAATGTGTTGTTGGTGTTGAAGGGGTTCAAGGTATGGTTGATAAAGCTATACGAAACGCCGAAGTAAATGATTTTGATAATTGTAAGTTTTATCAGGCCGATTTGAACAGTCATTGGCTGCTAGAGTTATGGGCTAAAGGAGATGCTTTTGATAAGGTTTTACTTGATCCAGCAAGAGCTGGTGCTGAAGAAGCCGTGAGACAAATTGCGGAATTAAAAATACCTAGTGTTCTTTATGTCAGCTGCGATCCCGCAACGTTAGCAAGAGATAGTGCTGTTCTTGTTTCTCAGGGTTATAAGCTTGAGAAAATATCACTCATGGATATGTTTTCACAAACAAAGCATGTAGAGACTATGGTATTGTTTACTCGATAATATTTAACATTAAGCAGCTTTCCAAGATAAAGGGATACTCATGGTTTCCGTACGTAAATCACATCAAACAACAGTGCAAAGCTTTGAACAATGGCTAACTGGTTTAGCGTTAACTGAGGTTAAAGTTAACGCTTTGTCAGCTTTATGGTTACAGGTATCCAACTGTTATCAGCAGGAAAATTCACAGAAGCTCGAGTTACTGAATAAAAGCATGGAAATGGTTGAGATCTTAAGTGGTTTGAATCTCGATGCGGATTCGTTAGTTGCTGCTTTTATTTCTCCCTTATTAGCAAACAATATTATTGGTATAGAATTCATTAAAGAACAGTTTTCTAAAGATATTTTGATGCTTTGCCAAGGGGTTGAACAGATGGCCGCTATTAAAGCGCTTCGTCAACAAAGCAATCAATCTAACGAGCAAGCACCACAAAATATAGATAATATTCGCCGTATGTTATTGGCGATGGTAGATGATGTACGCGCTGTAGTGATCAAATTAGCTGAACGTTTATGTGATTTACGCGAAAAGAAAAATAGTGATGAAGAAACACGGGTCTTGGCCGCCAAAGAGAGCGCTAATATTTATGCCCCGTTAGCTAACCGCTTAGGAATAGGGCAATTAAAGTGGGAGCTGGAAGATATTTCATTTCGTTACCTTCACCCGCAAGTCTATAAAAAAATAGCCAAGCTTTTAGATGAAACGAGATTAGAGCGAGAGCAATACATGGCCAGCTTTGTGGGCCACTTAAACAGTGAACTAAATACTTTAGCCATCAATGGCGAAGTTTATGGTCGTCCTAAGCACATTTATAGCATCTGGAAGAAGATGCAGCAAAAGTCACTTGATTTTGAACAACTGTTTGATGTACGTGCTGTGCGTGTTGTCGTTGAAAGAGTACAAGATTGTTATTCTGCCTTGGGCATTGTCCATACGCAGTGGCAGCATATTGCAAAAGAGTTTTCTGATTATGTCGCAACACCTAAGGCTAATGGTTATCAATCTATACATACAGTGGTATTAGGACCAGAAGGGAAATCGGTCGAAGTACAAATTAGAACTAAGCAAATGGATGATGATGCCGAGCTAGGTGTTGCTGCGCATTGGCGTTATAAAGAAGGCCATGCAAGCGGTAAAACGAATAGCTTCGACGATAAGGTTGGCTGGCTTAGAAAAATATTGCAATGGCAAGATGATGTTAGCGAGAGTGGTGAGATACTTGATGAATTACGAAGTCAGGTTTTTGAAGACAGAATTTATGTATTCACCCCAAGTGGTGATGTTATCGATTTACCTATGGGAGCAACGCCCTTAGATTTTGCTTATTATATTCATTCTAATGTCGGCCATTGCTGTATTGGCGCTAAAGTATTTGGCAAAATAGTACCTTTTACTCACCAACTGCAAACAGGTGATCAAGTCGAGGTACTAACAAGTAAACAACCAAACCCGAGCCGAGATTGGCTTAATCCTAATTTAAACTATATATACTCTTCCCGTGCTCGCGCTAAAGTTCAGCACTTCTTTAAATTACTAGATAGAGATAAGTATATTGCCCAAGGAAAAGAGCTATTTGATAGTGAAATAGCAAAACATGACCTTGCGACAATTGATTTGTTAACTGCTGCAAAACGTTTCAATATGAAAACTATTGATGACCTTTATGCCGCTATAGGTACTGGTAACGCACGGTTACAGCAAGTTGTTAATCACTTTACCCAGCTTGAGAGTAAATTAAAGCCACCGCCTGAAATAGATCCACAGAGTTTAGTTAAACAAAGCTCAATGAGTAAAGCGTTAGCGCAAGATGATAATGGTATTACTGTTTCTGGCGTTGGTAATTTACTTACACATATGGCGAAATGTTGCCAGCCTGTACCTGGAGATGCTATTTCAGGTTTTATTACCCAAGGACGTGGTATCTCTGTACATCGTCAAGACTGTGAACAATTAGCTAATGCCCTAAATTTACAATCGGAGCGGTTAGTTGAAGTGCAGTGGGGGGCTGAGGATAAACAAAGTTACCAAGCTTCAGCACAAATAATTGGCAGCGATAGACAAGGCTTGTTACGCGATATTTCTACTATTATTGCCAACGAAAGAGTAAGCATTGTAGGTATGGAAAGTAATACCGATAAAGTTAAACAGACAGTGAGCATGAATCTAAAGTTAGAAGTAGCCAGTAGTGAGTTATTAACGCGAGTTTTAGATAAACTACGCCAATTAGATGATGTTACACAGGTAAGACGGCTTTAGTCTTTGCTCTGTACCTGAACAAACTGACTCATCAAAACCGATACAACTGAAACAAGTGAAAAGAAGTAATTAAAATGCTAAATGAACAAGCCTCAATAAACAAACTACGTTGGATTATGTCTGAACTACGTGACCCTGAAACAGGTTGTCCGTGGGACATAAAACAAGATTTTGCTTCTATAACAAGTCACACTTTAGAAGAAGCTTATGAAGTTGTTGATGCTATTGAACAAGGTGACTTTGTCGAGCTTGAGAAGGAGCTTGGTGATTTACTTTTTCAGGTGATTTTTTATAGTCAACTAGGTAAAGAGCAACAGCATTTTGACTTTGATAGTGTTATCGCTGCAATCTGTGAAAAACTTATCAGGCGTCACCCTCACGTATTTGCTCAGGCAAGCTTACAAACAGATGAAGAAATTAAAGCCAATTGGGAAAATGAAAAGGCATTAGAAAGACAACTGAAGGCGGGAAATAACGCAGACCTAAATAATTTGATTAATTTAAGTATATTAGCTGATATCCCTAAAAATTTACCGGCGTTATCTCAAGCAGCAAAAATTCAAAAACGATGTTCTCATGTCGGTTTTGACTGGGATAACGTGACTGATGTTTTCGCTAAAATTGAAGAGGAAGTACAAGAAGTTAAGGACGAATTAGAAGCTGAAAATATCGATAAAAAAGCGTTAGGTGAAGAAATTGGTGACTTAATGTTTGCAGTAGTAAACTTATGTCGTCATGCCAAAGAGGATCCTGAAACGCTGCTTCGACGCGCAAATAAAAAGTTTAGCCGGCGCTTTGTTGGCGTTGAAGAACAAGTAAATCAATCAGGTAAAACGTTTACTGAACATGACTTAGCTGAATTAGAGAGCTATTGGCAGCAAGTTAAAATCCAAGAAAAGCAAGTATAAGAAGTTTCTTCTATACTTGCATGACCAGAAATAAGACATTGAATATGACTGAACACTTGACCGAGAAAATGACTGAAAAAAACGAACTAAATAAAGCCCACGTTACCATAGCGCTAACTAACCCAAAAACACCCACTAATGTTGGAGCAGTAATGCGTGCCGCGGGGTGTTATCAGGCGGATCAAATCATTTATAATGGTAATCGATATGCAAAAGCGGCGGAGTATCATAAACACACATTACAAACTGATACCTTCAACATGCGAGATAAAATACCTTTATTGCAAGTAGAAAGTTTTATAAGTATCAAAGACTCACTGGAAAGTATTCCATCGTCTGCTAAAATTATTTGTGTAGACTTGGTAGAAGGCGCAACACCGTTGCCACACTTTGTTCATCCAGAGCAAGCTGTTTATATTTTCGGTCCAGAAGATAGCTCGGTAAAACAAGAAGTCATTGATATAGCAGATGATGTCGTTTACGTGCCAACGATAGGATGTATGAATCTAGCGGCAACGGTTAATGTTTTACTTTATGACCGATTAGCAAAATCATTGACTAATCAGAAAGACTCTATGTTAGCTGACAATGCCTTGATTCGAAAAAGTCGTGATACCAATAATACCTCAAGATTTAGGTAACGCTAACGTTAATGGTATGCCTGCCTTCTATTGAGGTGAATATTTTTTTACTTATGATTTATACGCCAAGGGAGTTATTGTTTGATGGAATACCAGTTAGCCCAAGCAGGAAATAAAGGTAAAGTGTTAGTTCTAAAAGTAACGGGAATATTATTTGTTGGTTTAGCTATTTTAGGTGTTGTACTACCTATTTTGCCTACAACACCATTTTTATTGGTGGCAGCGGCTTGTTTTGCTAAATCTTCACCTGAAATGCAGCGAAGGCTTTTAGCCAATAAAACCTTTGGGCCATTAATTCATGACTGGCAAAAGTACCGCAGTATTCCTAGAAAAGCTAAACGTATTGCCTTATTAACAATGATCCTCTCGGTATGCTGGTCGGCTTTTATGTTGCAAAGCCTTGCACTTACAGCACTGGTCGTTGCCTTAGTTATTGGTCCGTTTATTTTCTTAGTGCGCTTGCCTGAGAGTAAATAACTACACGACATACTGGTAAGTAAATTGGGCAGACCCTCTAGCTTTAATATTAAAAGTACGAAGTTGAGAAGTCTGCATTGTCATTTTAGTCTCTCAGGTGATGACTAAGGTTGCCGTTAGGGAAAATATTAAGAAAGTGCCTTTGTAACTATCACACCTAAATGGTCAGGTAAGGTTAATGTTAAAGCAATATCATGTGCTTCATCAGACATCTTGTTCCAAGTTAACTGTACGATACGAACAATCTTAGCTTCATTATCTTGCTCAGTATACTTAGCGGCAAACTCATCAAAATAATGCATCAGAAAAACTAAACAAGCTACATCTTCTAAGGTTTGGCTATCACTATTCGTTTTCAGGTTTTCTTTTCTAATTATACTGGCGCATTGTTCCGCCTCTTCATTTGTAAAGCCTTGCTCAAGCATAATACTTGCGGTTAGTTTTGCATGAAATTTACCTTGGGCAATTCTCCATTGGTAATATCCTGCTTTTCCTTCAGCGAACTCAGTACGCTTTAACTGCCAACGTTTAATATGCTGTGCTCGAACAGCTATTTGTAATAGTTCATTTGCCTCAGGCCAATATTGGGTTAAACAAGCAGTCATTTGTTGGCCATAAACGAGTTCTTTTGCTTGGTTATTACCATTAGCTAAGATTATATTAGGATCTTGACGATTAATTTCGTCGATAGCGGATAAGGTGTTGCTTAAATTTTCACAAGTCATCTTAAAATCGATCTCAGTTTAATTAAGTAAAGTAGTTCATTATACGTTGCTATGCATAAAAAATGAATCGGACTAGATTAAATCTAGGCCGATTACAAAAAACATACTATTTTATCGCTGTGATGGCTTGCTGTTCGTTAATACAAAGTCAAATTAGCTTCTTCTTACTAAGAGCGGTGTTCGGGAGACTTTAACAAATAAATTTTTGTCGTTATCGCTTCTAAAAAAATGATTAATAAGTGCAATTTTAAAAGACTTACACAGCAAATTTTTAAGGTTAAGTACATTACATTAATGTAGCTTATTAGTGGATGCAGAAGCACATCCACCTGATTGACAATTATCTTTAAGCAATGCGTTATTTATAAGCCTTTAAATTATCGCTCAGTGAGGACGAACTTAATTGAATTGGTATCAGCTTTTACGTATAATACTTCCCCGTCCTGCTTGTTTGACAAAACTCCTATTTCAACAACGTAATATTTACGCTAATACTTTATTTAAGATACCTTAAATACAAGTAAATAGAGTCATTTATAATAGTTCGTTTGAAATAAAGTTTATAAATATTAACAAATTAAGCACAAAATTCTGTTTTTTCTGACATCGGTGTAAACATGACAACTAGATATATTTTTGTAACTGGCGGTGTAGTATCGTCTCTTGGTAAAGGCATTGCCGCGGCCTCTTTAGCGGCAATTCTTGAAGCGCGTGGTTTAAAAGTTACCATGCTAAAACTTGATCCGTATATTAACGTTGATCCAGGTACCATGAGCCCAATACAACATGGCGAAGTTTTTGTTACCGAAGATGGCGCAGAAACTGACCTTGATTTAGGCCATTATGAGCGTTTTATTCGCACCAAAATGACTAAACGTAATAACTTTACCTCAGGTCGAATTTACCAAGATGTTTTAGCGCGCGAGCGTAAAGGTGAATTCTTAGGCGCAACCATTCAGGTTATACCTCATATTACTAACGATATTAAACGTCGTGTTATTGAAGGTGCTGAAGGCTACGATATCGCGATGGTAGAAATTGGTGGTACTGTTGGTGATATGGAATCACAACCTTTCTTGGAAGCTATTCGTCAATTGGCATTAGAGGTAGGGCGTGATCGTGCTATGTTTATGCACTTGACCTTAGTACCATATTTAGCTGCCGCGGGTGAAATAAAAACTAAACCGACACAACATTCAGTGAAAGATTTACGCTCTATTGGTATTTTTCCTGACATTTTAGTATGTCGTTCAGACAGAGCTATCCCTAATTCAGAACGCGCTAAAATTTCTCTATTCACTAACGTTGAAGAGAAAGCGGTTGTATCAATGCGTGATGTAGATAGCATCTATAAGATCCCTGCATTATTAAAAGCACAAGGCACAGATGAAATAGTTGTTAAGCGCTTTGGTTTAGATGTACCAGAAGCCGACCTAACTGAATGGGAAGAAGTGCTTTACCATGAAGCGAACCCTATCGGTGAAGTAACTGTCGGTATGGTAGGTAAATATATTGAATTACCGGATGCCTACAAGTCAGTAAACGAAGCTTTAAAACACGCAGGCCTTAAAAATCAAGTGACAGTAAATATTAAATATATTGACTCACAAGATGTCGAAGTCAAAGGCGTTGAAATTTTAGCTGACCTAGATGCTATTTTAGTACCAGGTGGTTTCGGTGAGCGTGGTGTTGAAGGAAAAATTTTAACGGCTCAATATGCGCGTGAAAATAAAGTTCCTTATTTAGGTATCTGTCTAGGTATGCAAGTAGCCTTAATAGAGTTTGCTCGTAATGTTGCTGGTTTAACTGATGCTCACAGTACTGAGTTTAACGCGGAAACACCACACCCAGTGGTAGGTTTAATCAGCGAGTGGTTAGATGAAGAAGGTCAAGTTGAATACCGAAATGAGCAATCAGATTTAGGCGGCACTATGCGTTTAGGTTCACAATTGTGCCACTTGGTGAAAGGTACCAAGGCTTGCGACGTATATGGTAGTGAAACAATCAATGAGAGACATCGTCATCGTTTTGAGGTAAATAATAACTACCGAGAACAATTGAGCAAAGCTGGTTTAATTTTCTCGGGCTTATCGTCAGATAAGAGTTTAGTCGAGGTGATTGAAATAGCTGATCACCCTTGGTTTGTTGCAGGTCAATTCCATCCAGAGTTTAATTCTACTCCACGTGATGGTCACCCGCTATTTGAAAGCTTTATTGCCGCCAGTTTTGAGCTGCAGAAAAGCTAAGAAAAACCACTAACTAAAACCGTAGCTATTGCTGCGGTTTTTGCTTTAAGTTTAGCAAGAAACTTAGGTTGCCAGTAAATGTACCGTAAGCAACCATAACAAAATTTAATTTAACTTTATTGCTCGACACTTTGTTTGAGCGTCATAAAAATTAGTAGGAATAATAATGTCAAATATTAGTAAGATAATTGCTCGTGAAATTATGGACTCTCGTGGTAACCCAACGGTTGAAGCCGATGTATATCTAGAGTCAGGTGCCTTTGGCCGCGCAGCTGCTCCTTCTGGTGCATCTACAGGCTCACGTGAAGCATTAGAATTACGTGATGGCGATAAAGCACGTTACTTAGGTAAAGGCGTATTAAAAGCTGTTGCAGCAATAAACGTTAACATTCAAGCTGCTCTTATCGGTCATAGTGCATTAGACCAAGCTAATATTGATCAAATCATGATCGATTTAGATGGCACAGAAAACAAAGAACAATTTGGCGCTAACGCTATTCTTGCTGTATCTTTAGCGAATGCTAAAGCAGCTGCAAATGAAAAGAAAGTTCAATTATTTGAGCACATTGCAGACTTAAACGGTACTCCAGGTGTTTACTCTTTGCCATTACCTATGATGAACATCATCAATGGTGGTGAACATGCAGACAACAACGTTGATATCCAAGAATTTATGGTGCAACCGGTTGGCGCTAAAAGCTTCCGTGAAGCATTACGTATGGGCGCTGAAATCTTCCACGCACTTAAAAAAGTATTATCTTCAAAAGGTATGAGTACTTCTGTTGGTGATGAAGG
>Ga0209291_1004182_pt1 | contig 10128 bp, 6 predicted proteins | sample GOMGulsemesocosm_FD_184633 | JGI IMG/M metagenome (GOLD analysis project Ga0209291, IMG submission 184633) | Methane-oxidizing microbial communities from mesocosms in the Gulf of Mexico - GOM9B Gulf of Mexico (SPAdes) (version 2) | ecosystem: Environmental > Aquatic > Marine > Cold seeps | place... | reverse complement strand
TACCGTAATTAGGGATTACCCTAAATATGTTTTTAATATTTTACTTCTAGAAGTATGTTTTAATCTTCTAATTGCTTTTTCTTTAATCTGACGAACACGTTCACGTGTTAAGTCAAAAGTTTCTCCTATTTCCTCTAAAGTCATAGGGTGTTGGTCACCTAAACCAAAGTATAGGCTAATTACATCAGCCTCACGAGGAGTTAGTGTTTGTAGTGCTCTAGTGATTTCTGTGCGTAATGATTCGTGTAATAATGTACGATCAGGGTTTGGTGATTCACCAGAACGTAATACATCGTATAAGTTAGAATCTTCACCTTCAACTAAAGGAGCGTCCATTGATACATGACGACCAGAATTCTTCATTGATTCTTTTACGTCATTAATAGTCATATCTAACTCTTTAGCGATTTCTTCTGCTGAAGGAATACGTTCATGAGCTTGTTCTAAGAAAGCATAGGTTTTGTTAATTTTGTTAATAGAACCAATTTTATTCAGCGGTAAACGTACAATTCTAGATTGTTCAGCTAAAGCTTGTAAGATAGATTGTCTAATCCACCAAACAGCGTATGATATAAATTTAAAACCACGTGTTTCGTCAAAACGTTGAGCAGCTTTAATTAAACCCAAGTTACCTTCGTTAATTAAATCTGGTAATGTTAATCCTTGGTTTTGGTATTGTTTTGCTACGGAAACAACAAAACGAAGATTTGCTTTTGTTAATTTTTCTAATGCAATTTGATCACCGGCTTTAATACGTTGAGCTAATTCTACCTCTTCATCGGCAGTAATTAAATCAACTTTTCCTATTTCTTGTAAGTATTTGTCTAAAGAAGCGGTTTCCCTGTTGGTAACCTGCTTGGTGATTTTTAGTTGTCTCATTAAATGTCCTCCTGAATATTATCCGTTATGTTGCTTACGCATATAGTTATACGTGTGATTACTTGTTTTTGTTACAAAAAATATGAAATAAAATTAAAAACAATGCATCTGTTTGATTATCAAGAGTTATAAGATGTCTAAAATTCTTTCAAGTGCCATTCCTCTTGACCCTTTTATTAATATAGTATAATTATTTAATGTGTTTGTGTAATTGTTTGAAAGAGAATTAAAATCACGATAAGCTTTTATCCTATCGTTGTGTTTCGTTTTTTTAAAATGCTCACCAATTATATAACAATGTTTTATGTTAAGGGTTTCTAGGTAGTCTATAATGTTCTGGTGTTCCTCTTTACTAGTTTCTCCCAGTTCAAACATATCACCAATAAATACCGCTTTGTTGTCTGCTTCAATTTGATTAAAACTATCTATTGCGGCTCTCATACTTGTTGGGTTTGCGTTGTATGCGTCGAGTATAATTTTGTTGCTGTTTTTGTGAATTATTTGTGACCTGTTGTTGTTTGGTGTGTATGTTTCTAAAGCATCAACTATATCAGAAGTTTTTACTTGAAAATATTCTCCAATACTTATTGCTGCTGCAATGTTTGTGAAGTTATAGTTGCCAATTAAATTACTTTTGACACTTATTCCTTTGTAGTTAGCGGTTACCGTTGGTTTAGCATGTGAAAATGTAATATTGGTGTCAGAGCTGTTGTCTTCTGAAAATGTGAGGGTGTTTATGTTTTTAGATTGCTCAATCTGCTTTTTGTTATCTAAATTCACAAACGCCTTCTTATTGTTGTTTCTTAAGTAATCGTAAAGTTCGCTTTTTGCTTTTATAACTCCATCTATGCTTCCAAACCCTTCTAGGTGTGCCTTTCCGAAATTAGTGATGTATCCGTAATCAGGAGCAGCTATGTTGGCTAATAATTTTATCTCATTAAAATTATTAGCACCCATTTCTACAATTCCTATTTCTGTAGAAGAATTCATTGATAATAGTGTTAAAGGAACTCCGATGTGATTGTTTAAATTTCCTTTAGTAGCAGTGGTTTTATACTTCTTGGAAAGTACGCAGTTTATCAATTCTTTTGTTGTTGTTTTTCCGTTGCTACCTGTTAGGGCTATTATTGGAATATTTAGTTGTTCTCTATGATGTTTTGCTAATTGTTGAAGTGTGTCAAGTGTGTCTTTTACGAGTATAGTTTTTTCTTGAAAGTAATCCTTGTCGTCAATAATTGCATAAGAGGCTCCTTTCTCAAGGGCTTTTTTTGCGAACTTATTTCCGTTAAAATTTTCACCGCTTAATGAGATGAATAAATTATTCTTTTCAATTGTTCTAGTGTCAGTGCTTATTTTGCTAGATGCTTTAAATAAGTTGTAGATTTCAGTAATATTCATAGACTCAAATTTTCACAAAAAAAGCCCTAATGTAAATTAGAGCTCTTTTGTTATGTATTAAATTCCTTTAGATTATTATCTAGGGGATTTTCTGTTTCCTTTTCCTTTTGATTTTGCTCCTACTCTAGACATTGCACATCTAAACCCGATGTAGTCAGTTGCCATAGCTTCTGGGTAAAATCTTCTTTGTGCAGGGTCTAACCAGTATTCTCTGTCTTTCCAAGATCCACCTTTGTAAACTCTTACTTCGTCATTTACAAGAGATGTTCTTTTAGAAGAACCATCATATTCTTTAGTCATTACTCCAGCAGAATCAACAGTTACAGAGTGTTTAGGAGAGTTGTACATTCCTCTAGTTTCGTCTCCTTTATCAGCTTCTTCTTCACCTTCGTCATCTCCTCCGTCAGCGAACGCTCTACTAGATGCTTTATCACCATCTCTATAGTTGATGTTGTCTGATTTGTTAAAGTTAGTTCTTAGGTATGTTTCGTTGTCATCAACAGGTACTTGAGCAATTTGTCCAGGTAAAGTAGTTGCAATAACTTTTCCGGTAGCTAAAGTGTCATATCCAATAGAATCAGCAGTTATGATTGCTACTTTTCCATCTTCTCCAATTTTGTTTTTAGTAAAAACGTTACCTCTATAATAGTTGAAGTCACTCATTTCATCATCTACAATAGGTCTGTATACATCAGCAACCCATTCAGCAACGTTACCAGCCATATCGTATAATCCAAAATCATTTGGGTCGTAAGACATTACTTCAGCAGTAATATCAGCTCCATCATCAGACCAACCAGCAATTCCACCGTAATCACCATCACCTTGTTTGAAGTTGGCGTTATGATCTCCTCTTGTTATTCTTTTTCCTGATCTTGTGTATTGACCACTCCAAGGGTATTTTTTTCTACCTCTGTGTACATTGTAGCTTCTAATTTCTGACATTCCTAAAGCGGCGAATTCCCATTCAGCTTCAGTAGGAAGCCTGTATCCAGGTTGTAAAATACCTGTAGATCTTGTTGCGTAGATGTTAATTTCTTCACCGTCAGCATTTGTTTGTGGGTTTTTACTTTTCTTTTTACCGCCATTTAGTATTTCTTCATTTCCACCATAAGTAGATGAAGGAGATATGATATACGTATTTGTGCTAAAGTTTGAGTCTGCAGTTACGTCAGTAATTTTTGCGTCTTCTTTTAAGAATCCGTTTCTTTCTAATGCGTCTTCGTTGATACGGTCAGTTCTCCAAACGCAAAATTGGTTTGCTTGAATCCAACTAACTCCAACTACAGGGTAGTTTTGGTAAGCTGGGTGACGTAAATAGTTATTAGTCATTACTTCGTTGTAACCTAGTCTGTTTCTCCAAACTAAAGTATCAGGAACAACTCCGTCATATATTTGTGTAAAGTTTTCGTTTTCTGGTGGGTATACTTTTTTAGTCCAATCTAAGTATTCCATATACATTATGTTGGTAACCTCAGTCTCATCCATGTAAAATGATTGTACATGTTGTTGATTTGGAGAGTTGTTCCAATCATGCATAGGGTCATCATTTACTTGACCTTTGGTGAATGTACCACCTTCTATAAACACTACTCCAGGTGCAGTTTCCTGCTCTTGATATTTTGTGTTGTATTGAAAACCACCTTCTTTGGAATTGATTTTCCAACCGGTAGCTCTTGATCCTCCTTTTTTCCCTTTACTACAACTTGTTGTTGCAAATACAGTAAGGATAACTAAAAATTTTAGGGCAAAATGTTTTCTCATATACATAACTTAAATTCAGAGATAGTTCAAGTCCGCAATATAATAAATATACATTATAATGCAATACTTTTGTAAAAAAATAGTTTTGACTTTATTTAAAAAGCTCCACATTGTTTTAACGACAGATAAGACAAATATATTGTTTACTTTTGAAAAAAAGAAAATTACACTAATATTGAAAATGATACGTTTTAGCATTATGAATATAAAAAAAACATTGCTTTTTAGCTTGGTATTTTGTTTTTCAATAATTTCTTTTTCTCAAGAAAATGAATTTGTTTTAAATTGGGAAAAGAGTAAAGAAGTTCAATATTCGTCTGATATGTCAATTAGTGTTTATGGTTTTCAGTCACAAAATTTTATTTATGATGTGGACAATCGAACAGTGTTGTTTGCCGCAAATATAAAATCTACAGTTTCCGAATCTCGCTCAAGTATTTCTTCTGTTATGTATGAGAATATGACTTTGGAACAACTTACGGGGTATGATCTAAAATCTATAAAAAGTGAAATTGACTTTACTATAAAAAGAACCAATTCCAGAGGGGTTATAGGTGGTTATGTAGAATTTAACCCTATTGTGAAAATTAATGGTCAGTATAAAAGGGTAAAATCAATCATTTTTGATTTTGGTAATGCGAATAAAGCGTCATCTTCTTCTGCTTTCTCTATCCCAGCCCCACTAACTTTTAATTCATCAATGTCAAATGGTGAGTGGTATCGTTTTTATATTGATAAAACTGGTGTGTATAAATTAGATAGAAATTTTTTATCAAGTCTAGGTGTTAATGTAGGTGCTGTCAATCCGAAAAACATCCGTCTTTTCGGAAATGGAGGTAAAGCAATACCATTGTTAAATAACGATGTTACTGAATTTGATGTTACAGAAAATGCAATTAAATTTATTGGAGAAAATGATGGTGTAATTAATAACGAAGATTACTTGTTGTTTTACGGGGTTAGTTCTTTTGGTTTTGATAGCGTAAATGATTCTCATATTAATCCATATACAGATAAAACTTATTATTATATAAATGTCAGTTCTGAAATCGGTAAAAGAATACAAGGTGTAGTAGAGCCTTCAGCTCCCGCTAATAATACATTCACTACATTTGATGAGTATCAATATCATGAGTTTGATAAAAATAATTTAGTGCAATTAGGAAGAAGGTGGTTTGGTGATGGTTTTGATGTGAATTCAAGTCAATCTTTTACGTTTAGCTTTCCTCGAATCGTTCCTTCTCAGCAGGCTCGTTTAAATGTCAAAGCTGCGGCAACCGCTACAACATCAACTTTCATGACTGTTTCTTTAAACGGATCTCCTACCTCAGTTGGTACACTTTCTTTCGGAGCTATCTTACCTACGGTATTAGCTTCTGGGAATTCCTTTTCGAATTTTATTCCTTCTAACCAAAATATAGTGGTTGATTTAAAATATAATAATAACTCTAATCCAAGTGCAAATGCTTTTTTGGACTACGTTTCTGTTGAAGCAACTTCTTTTTTGAGGTCTTTAGGGCAACAGTTTTCATTTAGGAACAAACAATCAGCAACAATAGCCGGTGTTGGTGAATATGTTATTACTGATGCTTCGTCAATTTCTGAGGTTTGGGATGTAACTGATATATATAATGTTAGGACGAAAATTAATTCAAATGCCTCTACATTTACCTTTAAAGCTTTTTTGGGTAGTTTAAGAGAGTATGTGGCTGTTGTGAATTCCGATTTTTATATACCTTTAAAAGACATTACAAGTGCGGTGAGCAATGTTAATATTAAAGGGACTATTTTTCAAGGTAGTAACGGAGGTCATGAGGATATTGATTATTTAGTAGTAACACCTGCTTCATTAAGGGCTCAAGCTGTTCGTTTAGCAAATATAAATGCTTCTAACTTAGGGCTGCGTACTCGTGTAATTAATTTAGAGGATATTTATTCGGAATTTAATACCGGAAATCAAGATATAGGTGCTATACGAAATTTTGTAAAGTACGTGTATAGAAATGGGGTGACAGATAAGTTAAAGTATTTGTGTTTATTTGGTGATGCTTCATTTGACATGAAAGATAGAATTCCTAATAACACTAATTTAGTACCTACTTTTCATGCGTTACCAAGTTTTAGCCTAGTATCGTCGTATATGTCTGATGATTATTTTGGGATGATGGACGAAAGTGAGGGTTCTATGGTGTCTTCTGATAGGTTAGATATTGCAGTAGGTAGAATTGTCGCAGGTAATTTACAGCAAGCTTCGGAAATGGTAACTAAAGTTGAGCAGTATTATCAACAAGATTCATATGGTAGTTGGAGGAATAGAATGACAATTTTGTCTGATGATGTTGATGAGGGATGGGAGTTTATATTAGAAGATGAATTAAATGACTTAGCAGATGAAATTGTTAGTGAGAGGCCATTTATCAATATGGTTAAGTTGCATTCAGATGCTTTTTCACAGGAGTCTTCTGCTGGAGGAGAATTGTATCCTCAGGCTACAGAATCTCTTCTAAATAATATTCAGTTAGGAAGTTTGGTAGTAAATTATTTTGGACACGGAGGTGAGGACGGGTTGGCTCATGAGCGCTTGTTTCAGAAAAATGATGCTCAGGATTTAAATAATATATTTAGATATAATTTATTTGTAACAGTAACCTGTGAATTTACTAGGTTTGATAATCCTTTAAGGCAAACAGGGGGGGAGTTTACATACTGGAACCCTAGTGGAGGTGCAATTTCCTTAGTGGCAACTACAAGAGAAATTGTAGTGGGCTTAGGGATAAATGTTAATAGAGAGTTAGCAAAATACCTTTTTGATTATGATGATACGGGGTATGTTTCTATAGCAGAAGCTTTACGTTTAGCAAAAAATAATATTACTAACTCATTAAAAAGAGTAGTTTTTAGTATTGGTGATCCGGCATTAAAGTTGTCTATACCAAAACCTAATATACGTCTGACGCATATAAATGATATCCCTGCTAATGATCCATCGGTACCGAGTTTAGAGGCTAAAGGTAGGGTTTCTTTGTCTGGAGAGGTTGTAGATGAAAACGGGCAGTTAATTTCCGATTATAGTGGTAAGCTTTCTACTACCATTTACGACAAAAAGCAAAATAGATCTACATTAGGTAATGATGGAACTTCAGGTGGAGGTGGAGTTTTGATTTTAGATTATGAAACATTAGGAGAGATAATTTTTAGAGGTCAAGCATCTGTGACAAATGGGAAATTTAGATTTGAATTTGTTGTTCCGATAGATATATCTATTCCTTTAGGAGAAGGAAGAGTTAGTTTTTATGCTAAAAAGAATGATGTTTTAGAAAATCAAACAGGGGTAGACACAAATATAATGATTGGAGGAGTTGATGAAAATGCACCGGAAGATAATTTGCCACCAACTATAGCTGCATTCATGGATGATGAAAGTTTCATTTCCGGAGGTGTGACAAATCAATCTCCTTTTTTATTATTGAAACTAGGTGATGAAAACGGAATTAATACAGCAAGTGGGATTGGGCATGATATTACGGCAATTATGGATGGCGATGAAGCTAATCCGTTAATTTTAAATGATTATTACGAAACTGAAATTGATGACTTCACAAAAGGAAATGTGAAATATCAATATAAGGATCTAGAGCCTGGATTACATACGTTAACTCTTAAAGCATGGGATGTATATAATAACTCTATGTCAACTGAAATACAATTTTTAGTAGTAAATGAAAACGATGCATTAGTAATTGAAAGAGTATTGAATTATCCAAATCCGTTTGTGAGTTACACAGAGTTTTGGTTTAAGCATAATAGTAGTTCTGAGTTAGAGGTGATGGTTCAAGTGTATACTGTTTCAGGTAAATTAGTAAAAACTTTACGAGGAAATTCCTCTTCAGGCAATAAAGGAGGAAACACATCGTTATTCAGAGGTCTTCCTTGGGATGGGAAAGATGATTTCGGTGATAAAATAGGTAAAGGAGTTTATGTGTATAAGCTTACTGTAAAGTCAATAAGTACTAATAAAAGAGTGGTAAAGTATGAAAAACTTGTCATACTATAAATAAAAATTATATTTGCTAGAATTATGAGTAAAATCAATTTAATGAAAAAATATATTACACTAATAGCGGTGTTTTTATCATGTGTATTTGTAAATGCACAGAATACAATAATTACACCAAATCAAAATGATACACGAGTAATTACTACGGGTACAGCTTTTATGGCTATTGCTGCTGATGCAAGAGCGGCTGGTATGGCTGATCAAGGAGTAGCTACTTCTCCAGATGCATTTTCACAACAATGGAATGTTTCAAAATATGCGTTTGGTAAAGCGGAACAAGGTTTCTCATTAACATATACTCCATATTTAAGAGAGCTAGTGAATGATATTTTTCTTGGGGGGCTAACATATTTTAATAAGCTAGATGATAGAAGTGCAGTATCTGCAAGTTTTAGATACTTTAGTTTAGGAGAAATTGAGTTTAGAAAAAATGCATCAGATCCAGGGGTAATTCAAAAACCAAATGAATTAACTGTTGATGTTGCGTATTCATTAAAATTGAGTGATCAGTTTTCAATGGGTGTAGGATTAAAGTATATCCGATCGGATTTAAAACTTCAAGGATCAGAGTTTGCGGCAGCTTCGGCAAAACCGGCTAGTTCGTTTGCGGTTGATTTAGGGGGGTATTATGAGTCAAAAGAAAAAGCTTATAGCAGTTTTAATGGTAAATGGCGTGGTGGTTTTTCATTGCAAAATATTGGGCCAAAAATTAAATATGAGGAAGATGGTAATGAAAGCTTTTTGCCAACGACATTACGTTTAGGTGGAGGTTTTGATTTTTTACTTGATGGAGCAAATAAAATAGGTGTTACTGTAGAAGCTGCAAAATTAATGGTTCCTACTCCGCCGATTTATGGTACTGAATTTATTGATAATAATTCAGACGGAGTGCTAGATGCAGGTGATACTGTGTTGAGTACAGATGTTGTAGTGGAGGGAAAAGATCCTAATGTAAGTTTTACGTCGGGTATGTTTCAGTCTTTTGGTGATGCTCCAGGAGGTTTTAGTGAGGAGATAAATGAATTTACATATTCTATAGGTGCGGAATACACATATCAAGATGCATTTGCATTTAGATTAGGGTATTTTAATGAGCATGAAACTAAGGGTGCAAGAAAATTCTTTGCTTTAGGGGCGGGGTTTAAATACACGGTAGTGAATATTGATGTATCATATTTGTTATCGGCGTCAAAAATACCGAGTCCACTAGAGAATACATTGCGTTTTTCTTTATCGTTTAACTTAGGTGGTAGCGAGAATAATTAATATAGAAATAAATGAAAGAGCTTACTGTAAGCGCAACATTTAAAATATACGAACAGCTGTCGGAACTTCCTTCAGCTGTTTTTTGTCTAATGGAGTCTGCAATTTCTGCACGGAACAATGCGTATGCCCCATATTCTAAATTTAATGTTGGTGCTGCTTTGTTGTTAGATAATGGGAAAGTCGTGATTGGTTCAAATCAAGAGAATGCAGCGTATCCTTCGGGGTTGTGTGCTGAGCGTGTTGCTGTATTTCAAGCAGGAGCATTGTATCCTGAAGCTAAAATTAAAAGAATGGCAATTAGTGCTACTTCACAAAATCATAAAGTGATAGAGCCAATACCTCCTTGTGGGGCTTGTAGGCAGTCAATAGCAGAGTATGAAATACGACAAGAAGAAAAGATTGAGGTCTATTTCATGGGGGAGGAAGGTGCTATTATGAAATCTGAGTCCTTGTCGGATTTGTTGCCGCTGATGTTTGAAAAATCACATTTGTAATACGGTTTTGTGATTAAAATATATGAGTTTTAAAAAACAACTATTTGAATTTAGTAAATAGTTGTTTTTTTTGATAAAGAGTTTTTTGATTCATTTTGAAAGACTATTTTTGTTAACTGATTAAAATTTAACCATACTTCAAATATTTAGAAGAGATGAAAAAAATCACTAAAGCAACTTATTTAAAATGGTATGAAGACATGCTGTTTTGGAGAAAGTTTGAAGATAAATTAGCTGCAGTATATATCCAGCAAAAAGTAAGAGGTCTCT
>Ga0209291_1004178_pt1 | contig 10138 bp, 9 predicted proteins | sample GOMGulsemesocosm_FD_184633 | JGI IMG/M metagenome (GOLD analysis project Ga0209291, IMG submission 184633) | Methane-oxidizing microbial communities from mesocosms in the Gulf of Mexico - GOM9B Gulf of Mexico (SPAdes) (version 2) | ecosystem: Environmental > Aquatic > Marine > Cold seeps | place... | reverse complement strand
TCAACAGTAAGATGAAAAACAAGAAGTTTTTTTTCTTTAATAAATACGAAATTACCTGCTGCATTAGTCACGCTATTTAATCAAAATACTCCTGTACTTATCTAAGTCTTTTAATGTAATACCTGTACCTCTAACTACTGCTCTTAGTGGATCTTCAGCAATATAAACTGGCAAGTCTGTTTTTTTAGACAATCTTTTATCCAAGCCTCTTAACATTGACCCTCCTCCAGCTAGATAGATACCTGTATTGTAAATATCGGCAGCTAATTCTGGTGGTGTTTGCGATAATGTTTCCATTACAGCATCCTCAATTCTTAAGATTGATTTGTCTAGTGCTTTTGCTATTTCTCGAAATGAAATCTGAACTTGTTTTGGTTTTCCGGTAAGTAAATCTCTACCTTGAACAGACATATCTTCTGGTGGCGTTTCTAAATCTTCGGTAGCAGCACCAATTTGAATTTTTATTTTTTCTGCAGTTCTATCCCCTACATACAAGTTGTGTTGCGTACGCATGAAATAAACAATATCATTTGTAAATACATCACCAGCTACTTTAACTGATTTATCACACACAATTCCACCTAAAGCAATTACAGCTATTTCAGTAGTACCTCCTCCGATATCAACAATCATGTTTCCTTTTGGCTGCATGATATCTACTCCAATACCAACAGCTGCTGCCATAGGCTCATGTATTAAATATACCTCTTTACCATTTACTCGTTCAGCAGATTCTTTTACGGCACGCATTTCCACCTCAGTAATCCCTGAAGGTATACATATTACTAAACGTAATGATGGTGGGAATAATTTCTTTTTTAATGCTGGAATGTTTTTAATAAACATCGTTAGCATTTTTTCTGAAGCATCAAAATCAGCAATTACACCATCCTTCAATGGACGGATTGTTTTGATATTTTCATGTGTTTTACCCTGCATCATGTTAGCCTCTTGACCAACAGCAATTATATTACCGGTTATTCGATCCCTTGCTACAATAGAAGGTGCATCAACTACGACTTTTCCATTATGAATAATCAAGGTATTTGCAGTACCTAAATCTATTGCTATTTCTTCAGTTAAGAAATCAAAAAATCCCATAAGCGAGTAGTGTTTTTAAAGGGTAAAACGTGTTTGTATTGGCAATCTACCAAAGGTACTAAATTTAAGGAAAAAATAACATTAAAAAAGAAAACTCCGTAAAAATATTTTTTACGGAGTTTTTATCTGAAATACAAACTATTTCTTAGTGCTTAAAATGTCTTGTTCCTGTAAACACCATAGCAACGTTATTTTCGTTACAATAGTCAATACTTAATTGATCTTTGATTGAACCTCCTGGTTGAATAACTGCTTTCACACCTGCCTTATCAGCAATCTCTACACAATCAGGAAAAGGAAAAAATGCATCACTGGCCATTACAGCCCCATTTAAATCAAACTCAAATTTAGTTGCTTTTTCAATTGCTTGATTTAAAGCATCAACCCTAGACGTTTGCCCTGTTCCACTTGCACACAACTGTTTATTTTTAACCAACACAATTGTATTCGATTTTGTGTGCTTACAAATTTTCGAAGCAAAAATTAAATCTTCTTTTTGAGCATCAGTTGTAATTGTGGTTGTTTTATCTTCTAAACCACTTATAGTATCGGTAATATTGTTTCTATCTTGAACTAAAACACCATTTAAACAACTTCTTACATTTGTTCCTGGCATTACAATATTTTTTTGAACTAACAAAATTCTATTTTTCTTTCCCTTAAGGATTTCTTCTGCATCTGAATCAAAAGACGGCGCAATAACTACCTCACAAAATAATTTATGAATTTCTTCTGCAGTAGCTGCATCAATAGCTGTATTAGAAATTAGCACTCCTCCGAATGCTGAAGTAGGATCACCTGCTAAAGCATCAACATAAGCTTCACAAATAGTAGCTCGTTGAGCAAAACCACAGGCATTGTTATGTTTTAACACAGCAAACGTAGGTGCTTCACCTTTAAACTCATCCATTAAGTTTACCGCAGCATCAACATCCAATAAGTTGTTATAACTTAATTCTTTACCATGTAATTTATCAAACATTGCATCAAAATCACCAAAGAAAAATCCTTTTTGATGAGGGTTTTCTCCGTAACGTAATGTTTTTCCGTTGTTTTCGCTGATTTTCAACACTGTCTCTTGACCTTCTTGGTTAAAGTAGTTGAAAATTGCCGTGTCATAATGAGATGAAATATTAAATGCTTTTCCTGCAAATTTCTTTCTTTCGGCAATTGTAGTTGCTCCATTATTAGCCGTAATTGCTCCTAAAAACTCCTCATATTGCTCCATTGAAGAAACAATTACAGTATCTTTAAAATTCTTAGCCGCAGCTCTGATTAAGGAAATTCCTCCTATATCAATTTTTTCAATTATATCTTGTTCTGGAGCTCCAGAAGCCACAGTTTTTTCAAATGGATATAAATCAACAATCACCAAATCCAATTGAGGAATATTATATTCTTCCATTTCAGCAACATCACCTTGATGATCTTGACGATTTAAAATACCTCCAAAAACTTTTGGGTGCAAGGTCTTAACTCTTCCTCCTAAAATAGATGGATAAGAGGTTGTTTCCTCCACAGGAACTACATTTATCCCCAATTCATTAATGAATTTTTCTGTTCCTCCAGTAGAATAAATAGTTACCCCTAATTCGTCTAATTTTTTAACGATTGGCGCTAAACCATCTTTATGAAAAACTGAAATTAATGCTGATTTAATTGCTTTTGTACCCATTTTATAGTGTTGTTGTTATTTTTGAAAGGTGCAAAAGTAATTTTAATAGCCGAAAAGACAATACAATAGAACAATTATTTTAATAATATTTGCTCTATTTCAATCCCATTCAGCAATACAGCAACTTCCTCATTTACAAAAGATAAGAAATCCTCATCAGCCTTTGTGAATGGATCTATTGTTTTAGAATCAATATCAATTTGCCCAACATTCACCCCATCAATAAATAACGGAATTACAATTTCTGCTTTAACAGTTATACTACAAGCAATATAATTATCCTGAGCATTAACATCTGCAACCACAAAATTAGCATTGCTTTCCGCTACTTGCCCGCAAATACCTTTCCCGAAAGGAATGGTTAAATGATCCGTTGGTTCACCAACATAAGCACTTAAATGCAATGTTCTGGCGTCATGGTTTGCAAAATAAAATCCTACCCAATCATAAGCCTTTAGGTTATCTTGCAACAACTGGCACACTCCTTTTAACCTATCAAAAACGGGTAAAGTAATATCTTTAGTCACAATAGAAACAAGCGGTTTTAAATCTTCAAATGTCATTTTTGTTATATTTTATTTAGCAAAAGTATTTAATTCTTAAAGAATTAAAATCAAAAAGTTGTTAATTTGTGTCATACATGAATTCGATTATAATAAAAAATAAACCTGTAATAAAGTTCCTAGCTATATTTTTAACCAGCTATATGCTTCTCTCAACCCTATATTATGTTTTCTTAAACTCGCCTAATTCACCTGATAGCTTTACTAAACTAGTTTCTAACCAAACTATACACCTATTAAACTTTATTGGCTATCAAACCAATTCAATTACAGAACCTACCAATGGTTTTATTAGCCTATTTGTGAAAGGAGAAAATATCGCTGGTATTTCAGAAGGGTGCAACGCTATTAGCATCATGATTCTATTCCTTGCATTTGTATTCAGTTTTACAAAAAAAATAAAACCAACACTATTATTTAGTGTCTTTGGCGTGCTTTTCATCCATCTAATGAACATCATCCGAATAGTAATCCTGGTAATTTGTATTTATCATTATCCTGAATATTCTGATCCATTACATAGTTATGTTTTTCCTGCTATGATTTATGGGGTGGTTTTTTTACTATGGATGTACTGGATTAATTCATTCAAAAAAAATAAAACCTAATGTCTTCAAAAATTTTAAAAGTCTTACTGATAGGATTATTGTTTTTTAGTCTTGGACTTATTAGAGTTTTTGAAAATGAACTTTTTTACGATCCTTTCATTAAATTTTACAAACAAATTCATTTCGTAAAAAGCATCCCGGATTTTAAGTTATCAAAAATACTACTAAATACCTTTTTACGTTATTTTGTAAACACAACACTATCCATAGGAATATTATATATTGCCTTTAGAAAGAAAGAGATTATACGATTTTCGATAGTTTTTTACAGCATATCATTTATCGTATTAATTTGTTCATACACTATAGTAATCATTAACCTCAACAAGGAATTATACCAAATCCTTTTTTACATAAGACGTTTTTTAATACAGCCTATATTTGTTTTGTTATTACTACCAGCCTTTTACTATCAAAATAGTATAAAGAATAAAGAATAAATATATTCCTGATTCTATTACAAATACTTACTTATATTTTTTGATTATCAGTAATAAGTCATAAATAAATACGCAATTCTAAACTTGTTTGAGCCCGCATTATCAAGGCCTAATTATTTACTCAATGAAATTCCGAAATAAATTCGGAATAATGTTCAAAGCACAATTATGTAATAAACAGACATTCGTTACATTACTAAAAGCAAAAAACCCATGCAAAGCACAGGTTTTTCAAATTATATAAAATGTAATAATTACATTCCTAATTCTTTTTTAACATCTTCCAATAAGTTTGGACCGTCTGCTAAAATTAATCCAGAACCTGTAGTTGAATCAACCACATATTGATATCCTTTTGCTCTTGCTACTTTTTGAATTGCTAACCGAGCTTTTTCCATAATAGGCTTAATTAATCCTTCTTGACGTTTACCCATTTCTTGTTGTGCATTTTGCTCGTATTTTAACACATTGTCACGCATTCCCTGTACTTCTTGAGCTCTTTGACCATTAACCTCATCAGTTTTACTTGATGCTTCAGCTTGATACTGCTTCATTTTATTTTGAAGCTCTGTAGCCATTGTTTGCAAGTCAGCTTGATAAGTTTTGGTTAACTTTTCTAATTGATTTTGAGCTGCTTTCATATCAGGCATTGCTGCAATTAATTCTTGAGTATCAATATGTGCAATTTTACTTTGTGCTGAAGTTAAACTTGTTGCTCCAAAAAATAATATTGCTGCAACTAATAACGTTTTAATCTTTTTCATTCTATTGTTTATTAAGTGTTAATTTATTTATTCTCTTCTTTATTTTCCTCGACTGGCACTGCTGGAGGACCACTCTTTTTATTTTTTTTTGCCTCTTTATCCGCAAGCATTTTTTTACGATTTTCCTCAAAAGCTTTTCTTCTAGCCTCCTTAAGCTCCTTATTTTTAAGCTTTTTCGCTTCAATATCACGTAATCTCTTCGCTTTATTTTCAGCTTGAACTTTCTTGCGCTCATCTACAGCTTCATTAATTACTGGAATAACATCTTCCTGTTCAGCAGCTTTTTTTGACTTTCTATCCTTGGCCTGCTTACGCTTAGCTGCCCTTGTTAATGTTCTAACAATATAATCACTTAAATCATATCGTTTGTTAGAATACATCATTACGACATCAGCCGATTTATCAAAGATAAAATCGTATTTTTTTGATTTTGCATATTCCTGAACCGCTGTTAATACTTGGTCTTGAATTGGCTCAATTAATGTTTTCTTTTGAATAATCAAATCTCCATTAGGACCAAAACGTTTTTGTTGATAATCAAGAATTTCAGCTTCTTCAATTTTTATTTCCTCTTCCTTTTCTTCAATAAGCTCTTTTGTTAATAAAACACGTTCGTTTCTTAAATCCAGCTTCTTCTTTTCAATACCACGAAGTTTTAAATCGATTTCTGATTTCCATTTTTGAACTTTTTTGTCCAACTGACTTAAAGCCTCATTATACTCGGGAATATTTTCAAGAATATACTCTGTATCGATATACCCCATTCTAATATTACTCCTTTGAGCATTAGCACTAACCCCTATTAGTACTAACAAAACGATTAAAAGAACTCTTGTTTTCATGTGTAACTTTTTAATTATTTATAATATGGTCACATGTAATTTCAAACATCTAAGTTTAATAACTTATCGTGTCTACTGAAAATATCGTGCCAAAATTAAAACTCTCTACCTAAAATAAAATGTGTTTCCCACCCATTTTTTTCAGCTTGTCCAGGAAGTGTATCAAATCCATGACCAAAATCTATCCCTAACAAACCAAATGCAGGCATAAATATACGAATTCCAGCCCCAGCAGAACGATACATATTAAAAGGATCATATTCTGAGTAATCATTAAATGAATTTCCTGCCTCTGCAAAAACCAATGCATAGATACTTGCTGCTTGTGATTTCATAGCAATTGGATGCCTTAACTCTAACGAAAATCTGTTAAAAATAGTACCACCATCACCATTTGAAAGACTTCCATTATCAGGATACCCTCTCATACGAACAGTTTCCACATTCTGAATTCCTTGAGCTCCCAAACCACTTCCACCAAGTGAAAATCGTTCAAAAGGAACTACTCCTCTATCATCATTGTAGGCTCCTAAGAACCCAAAATTAACATTTGATCTTAACACTAAACGCTTGTATAAGCTAGTATACCAATCTCCCTCAAACTTAATTTTATAAAATTCTAACCATTTATAACGCTCTTGATCTACTTTACTTAAATCTGCTGTTGCGTCATTAAAATCAGTAACTACATTATTATTAGCGTCCACATAATTACCATGACTATTTTTCAACTTATTTTCCTCTAAGTTTTCTAAGTTCTTATAATCTACCCCATTTACTAGCGAGTATGGAAAGGTAAATTTACCTGTTAATGAAAATTTAGACCCTCGTTCAGGATAAATAGGATTTATTCCTTTACTATCTCTAGACAGCCCAATGGTATACGCCAAACTATTAGAATACCCATCTTTGATATTTCTAAAAAGTGGTGATTGGTAATTTTTCAAGTTGTAATGCTGAAGAGAAACAGACTGACTTAAGGTAAAATAGTCATCTGGCACTTTTAAACGCTTTGCAAGCCCTACAGAAATCCCTAGTAAACCAAACTCTTGATCTTTATTTACCCTATTTGTATAAGTATCATATCTAAAGTAACGCGAATAAGACAGCGATAAAGAAAATTGTTGTGGTTTCTTCCCTCCTAACCAAGGCTCCATAAATGAAACACTATATGTTTGGTATGTTTGACTTGCTTGAGCTCTTAATGACATTTTTTGTCCATCACCCATTGGTAAAGGATGATAAGCATCCTTATTAAATATGTTTTTGATAGAAAAGTTATTAAACGATAGCCCTAAGGTACCTATAAAACCACCACCTCCAAAACCTCCTTGAAGTTCTATTTGGCTAGATCCTTTTTCAACTACCGCATACTCAACATCCACAGTCCCTTCGTTAGGATTTGGATTTTTAATATGAGGTGTTAACTGTTCCGCATCAAAGAACCCCATCTGTCCTAATTCACGTAAACTTCTAATAATTTTTTGTTTACTATATATTTGTCCAGGCTTAGTTCTTAACTCACGATAAACAACATGATCATTTGTCTTATCGTTTCCAGTAACCGTAATATTTTTAAAATAAGTTAATTTCCCTTCCGAAATTCTAATTTCAAAATCAATTGTATCATTCCTTACACCTACTTCAACTGGTACGACACTAGAAAACATATACCCATTGTTTTGATACAAATTAGTAATATCATCAGCATCAGGATCCGTAGCATCTGCTATTTGTTTTTCCAACAACACTCCGTTATAAATATCTCCTCTAAACAAGCCTAATTTTCGTTTAAGATACTTATCCGTATAAACAGTGTTTCCAGTAAACTCAACATCTCCAATAAAATACTTCTTACCCTCTTTAATATCTACTTTTAATGAAACTGTTTTATTTTCATTAAATATAGGATCACTTCCTTTTACTTTAATATCTCTATATCCGCTTTCCTTGTACGTTTCGATAATTTTCTGAATATCTTCGTCGTATTTTTCTTTAACAAACTTTGATCGTTTAAAAGCTCTTAGCGGGTTTTTCAGACCTCTTTCCTTCGTGTTTTTCATTTTTTTACGAAGCTTACCGTCAGCAAAACTTTCATTACCCGAAAACTCAATTTTAGAAACCTTTACTTTTTTTCCTTTATCAACATTAACTACTAAGTTTATTTTTTCTTTCCCAGTAGAGTCCTTTACAGAAACCGGATTTAAATACACCTTACTAGCAATATACCCATCCTTAGCATATTTGCTTTGCAAGTAATTTTTAGTAGTAGTCAAAAGGTTTTCAGTAACTTTTACTCCTTTAGTAAGTTTGTTCTCTTTAATAATTTCATCACGCTTTGATTTCTTTACTCCCGTGATTTTAACTTCATCTAAACTTGGTAATTCTTTTACCTCAATATTTAAATAAACAGATTTCCCATCCACCTTAGTAACGTAAATATTTACATCACTAAATAAATTTGAAGTCCATAATTTCTTTATCGCATTACTCGTTTTTTCTCCAGGAACTATAATTTCCTGCCCTTTTCTTAACCCGGAAAACGTAATAATGGTTTGTTTATTAAAACTTGTATTTCCAGAAACTGAAATCTCTTCTACTAAATATTTTGTTCCAGATTTATAATTACCTTCTTGTGCATTTAATTTAGTACTAAAAACTAAAAGAATGAATACTATGCTGAAGTATATTTTCCTACTTAAGTTGTTCACTTGTTTTTCCAAATCGTCGTTCTCTATTTTGATAATTTAATATTGCCTTATACAGGTCTTCCTTTTTAAAATCTGGCCAAAGTACGTCCGTAAAATATAATTCGGCATATGCAATTTGCCACAATAAAAAGTTACTTATACGTTGTTCGCCACTTGTTCTAATAAGCAAATCTACCTCTGGTAAATTTCGCGTGTAAAGATGCTCATTAATAATTGAATCATCAATATTTTCTATAGAAATTATGTTATTTTTAACTTTCTCAGCTATTTCTTTAACCGCCCCAACAATTTCATTCCTTGAACCATAACTTAGCGCTAGAGTTAACACCAGCTTGTTATTATCTTTAGTCTTCTCTATTACACCTAACAGCTCTTTATTTGCTTTTGCAGGCAATTCATCTAAATTACCAATAGCACAAAGCTTAATATTGTTTTCATGAAGTGTTTTGAATTCTTTTTTTAATGACGAAACTAATAAATTCATTAATTTGTCTACTTCAATTTTTGGTCTATTCCAATTCTCCGTAGAAAAAGCATACAACGTTAAATGTGTTGCTCCTGACTTGCCTGCTGCCTCAATAGTTTCTCGTACAGCCTTTGCCCCTCTCTCATGCCCAAACACACGTAACAAACCTCTTTTTTTTGCCCAACGTCCATTACCATCCATAATAATAGCAATATGTTTTGGCACTTTATTTATATCGATTTGTTCTAAAAGACTCATACTTTAATTCGTATTACAAAAACAAGGGTTTTTACCAAAAGTATATGTAAGTGTTACCCCAGTAAACACATACCAATCATTACTATTAACATTTCCAAATTTCAAAGACTCATATTCCTCCTTGTCACGCACAGGGTTACTCCCATCAAGATCATCAGTAAACGTATAACGAGCACTTATTTCAAAAGCAAGAATAAACTGTTTCGTTATTGCAGACTTAATACCCACCGTCATCGGAATAGCTAAAGTATTATGACTGTTATATTCTTCGATTTTATTATTTGAATTTAGCGCTAACGCATTATAATTGAGATAGGTTAAACCTGTAAACAAATATGGTGTTGTTTTTATTGCATAGCTGTGTTGATCGTGCAAATCGAAATTCCAGAACGTAAACTCCATACCAGCAGTAATTTCTTTGATTTCATTTTTAAAAGAATAGTCCCTTTGCTTGCGTCTAGAGTCAATAGAGTTTTCATCCGCCCCATTAATACCCGCGTAAATCGCCGAAATTCGATACGAATGCCTTGGACTTCTATTCCATTTGTAAATACCCCCTATAGCAATGTCGTTTGGGTTAATGTATTTCCCCGAACCTACATCTGCTATTGCATTTGACCCTCCTACAAACAATCCAAATTCATGAATTTGCCCAAAAGAGTAATAGCAAGATAGTAGTAATAAAATAGTTAAACGATACATAGTGTTCT
>Ga0209291_1004177_pt1 | contig 10139 bp, 10 predicted proteins | sample GOMGulsemesocosm_FD_184633 | JGI IMG/M metagenome (GOLD analysis project Ga0209291, IMG submission 184633) | Methane-oxidizing microbial communities from mesocosms in the Gulf of Mexico - GOM9B Gulf of Mexico (SPAdes) (version 2) | ecosystem: Environmental > Aquatic > Marine > Cold seeps... | reverse complement strand
CTACACGTTATTGCTGTGCCATTAGTACTTGTAGTACTGGTATTCTTACACATCGTGGCTCTGCATCACGTTGGTTCGAATAACCCTGACGGTATTGAAATCAAAGAAAACAAAGATGAAAATGGTTGGCCGAAAGACGGTATTCCATTCCACCCTTACTATTCAGTGCACGATGCTGTTGCGGTAGTGGTGATGCTTATCTTATGTAGTATTGTGATCTTCTTTATGCCTGAAGGTGGTGGTTACTTCTTGGAAGCGCCAAACTTCGAAGCGGCAAATCCATTGAAAACACCGGACCATATTGCGCCAGTGTGGTATTTCACCCCATTTTACGCCATTTTACGTGCGGTTCCTGACAAACTTGGTGGTGTGATCATGATGGGTCTCGCTATTGTGATGCTATTCCTAGTGCCTTGGTTAGATCGCGGTAAAGTGAAATCAATTCGTTACCGTAGTGTTTGGCATAAACTTAATTTAACTCAGTTTGTTATTTGCTTCATTATTCTGGGTGTATTAGGGACATTAGCGCCAACACCAGGTCGTACATTATTGTCGCAAATTACCACATTAGGTTACTTTGGCTATTTCGCACTGCTGTGGTTCTACAGTAAGAATGAAACCACTAAACCATTACCAAAAAGGGTGACAATGTAATGAAAAAATTATTTATCGCGTTACTTACCCTATTACCTATGGCTGCATTTTCAGCTGGTAATGGCGCTCATTTAGACGAAGCTAACTATGATTTAAGAGACAAAGCATCACTGCAAAACGGTGCTAAAATCTTCATGAATTATTGCTCTACTTGTCACTCTACGCAATATCAGCGTTATTCACGTGTTGCTGACGATCTGGGTATTGATCGTTCAGATATGTCTGACAACTTGGTATTTACCGGGGTTAAAGTTGGCTCATTAATGCTGACGGCAATGCCTGCTGAAAGTGGTGCTAAATGGTTTGGTGCTCCACCACCAGACCTAACACTTGAAGCGCGTTTACGTGGTGCAGATTGGGTTTATACTTACCTGCGTTCTTTCTATATTGACGAAACTCGCCCGTTTGGCGTGAATAATGTGGTATTCCCAAGTGTTGGTATGCCGCATGTACTTGAAGAACTACAAGGTACAGCTCGTCTTTTAGAAATAAAACATAACGAAGAAGAGCTAGATCTGCCGGAAGGTGCTAGAATTGTTAAAGAAACCGCAGTTGTTGACGCTAATGGTGTTGCAACAGGTGAAATTCTGACTAGCTACCTAAGTCCCGATGGAAACGGTGAGTTATCAGCAGAAGAGTTTGATGAAGCTATGTTAGACTTAGTAAACTTCTTAGTTTACTCGGCAGAGCCAAATCAGCTTGAACGTCAAGAAATGGGCTTCTGGGTTATTGGATTCTTACTGATTCTACTTGTATTTACTTGGTTCCTGAACCGCGAATACTGGCGTGATATCCACTAATCACTGAGATGTTGCCGCATTACTTGTAAAAGTTGCTGGTAAAAGAATTACGTACCGCCAATGCTAGTTTAGGCTATCATTGGCGTTTGTGTTTACAATTTATTGGAGGTGGCATGGCATTAGCTGCTAATAAACGTTCAGTTATGGTGTTATATTCGGAACCGACTGATCTATATAGTCATCAAGTCCGAATCGTTTTAGCTGAAAAAGGCGTAAGTGTTGATATTCATCAGGTTGATCGTAATAACCTACCTGAAGATTTAATTGACTTAAATCCTTACCAAACAGTACCGACATTAATCGACCGTGAACTAACATTATATAACTCACGTATCATCATGGAATATCTGGATGAGCGTTTTCCGCATCCACCTTTGATGCCGGTTTACCCTGTTTCTCGTGGTAGTAGCCGTCTAATGATGCACCGTATCGAAAACGATTGGTATTCATTAGTAACTAAGATCATGAAAGGCTCTGTTGAAGAAGCTGCTGTAGCGCGTAAGCAACTGCAAGAAGCATTAATGAGTATCAGCCCTATTTTTGCTGAATACCCATACTTCATGAGTGAAGAATTCAGCTTAGTAGATTGCTACATGGCACCGCTATTATGGCGTCTACCTGAACTAGGTATTGATCTTCCAGGCCAAGCTGCAAGTGAGTTAAAGAACTATATGCTACGAGTATTCGATCGTGAATCATTCCAAGCATCTTTAACTGAACAAGAACGCGAAATGAGAATGTTAATGTAATTTATGGATAAAATGACCCCAATTCGTCCCTATTTATTACGTAGTCACTATGAGTGGTTACTTGATAATGACTTAACACCGCACATTGTTGTTGATGCGCATATTGCTGGTGTTTACGTGCCACAACAGTTTGTTCAAGACGGCCAGATCGTGTTGAACATCGCACCTACCGCTGTGGTTGCTTTTGAGTTAAACAATACTGCATTGAGCTTTAATGCTCGTTTCGGTGGCGTACCTTTTGATGTTTATGTGCCGATTGCGGCGATTACTGCTATTTATGCGCGTGAGAACGGTGCTGGTAGTATGTTTGAACCAGAGCAAGCATATATAGATCAAGCTGAGCAAGAGAGCGCTGAAGCGGCTGTTGAGCCAAGTGAAGAGAAAAGCACGCCTGCGTTGGTCAGTGCGCCTGCTGCGAGCTCTGAAAGTAAGAGTGAAGCGGAAGAACGTCCAAAGCCAGCGAAAGGTAAACCCGCTTTACGGGTCATTAAGTAACATAATACTTAATTAACGAATATGTGCAGTACTTGAATATGTCGACGGGCATACTTCAGTACTGCATTTTTTTATTTTGATGTTGTTGATATGCTTGCCGATTAACGATATTCGAATACTTTAATTACTTTATCTACACCCACCACATAACGTGCAGCTTCTGCAAGTTCATTGCCTTGTGATTTTGTCACTTGTCCAATTAAGAATACCTCTGCATTCTCGGTGATGACTTTGATACTGAGTGGCTCAATGCCTTTTAAGTTGAGAATACTGGTTTTTACTTTCGTGGTTAACCAAGTATCTTTACTGGCACGCTCCAGTGAGATTGGTGGGCCTAAGCGGATCTGGTTATACACCTGTTGTACAGATGCAGTTTCTGCTGCAATAGCGACGATTTTATTACGCTCTGCTTCGCTTCTGACCTGACCAGACAATAGCACTTTGCTGTTGTTGGTGAGAATATGTAGATTATTGTTTAGCAACAATTGCTTATTGTTATTATTAAGCTCTGCGGTGATATCTAAGGTAATGGTTTCATCATCGATTAACTGACTAAAACTGCCATTACTACTGCAGCCTTGGATAATGCTAAGGCCGAGTAGAACAACACCCCAAGTCAGCCCATGTTTGATTTTATCTATTCGTTTCGCACTCATTCTTCAAACTCTTGTTGTGGGAATAAGGTCTGATCGATAATGTCACACAGACAATTAATGATCAGTGCATGAACTTCTTGTATTCTTGCTTCTCGACGTGAAGGTACGCGTATTTCAGCATCATGTGGGCCCAATAATCCGGAGATCTCACCGCCGTCTTTACCGGTTAAAGCGACAATAGTCATATTACGAGTAAGAGCAGCTTCAATCGCTGTAATGACGTTTCGGCTGTGACCCCCTGCAGAGATCACGACTAAAATATCACCGTCATTACCCAGTGCTCGCACCTGCTTTGAGTAAACCATGTCGAAACTGGTATCAGTACCTATGGCTGTCATTAAGGTGCAGTCAGGGGTTAATGCCAGAGCTGGTAAACTTGGACGTTCTGTTTCATAACGGTTTAATAGTGATGCAGAAAAATTTTGTGCCAAACTCGCAGATGCACCATTACCACAAATTAAGATCTTGTTACCGTTTAATAAGCATTGTGCCATCATCATGGCTGAGTTTTGAATGTATTCCGGTAACGCCTCGGCTGCGGCGATTTTGGTTTGAATACTTTCAGTAAAATTTTCTTTAATTAGCTCTAACATAAGTATCTACTCTAAAAAGCATTGGTTATCCATTGAATATTGTCACTGCAACCTTCAATGGCGATCACATCGAAACGGCAAGGGGTATAGTTTTCATTTATTCCGTGGCGCACCATATAATATTGCGCTGTATAACGCAATTTTCGTTGTTTCGCGACCGGAATTGCAGAAATAGCTCCGCCGTAATGAGTGTATTGACGATATTTTACCTCGACAAATACTAAGGTGGGTAGTGTTGTTGAAGTTTTAATGTCACAGCTGGCACCGTGTTGGCAAATTAGATCTATTTCACCTTGCCGACAAGCAAAATTTCGCGCCAAGATGATTAATCCTTGGCGCTGTAAAAATTCGGCCGCTATGCCTTCAAAATATTCACCGCGTTTACGGGGCTGTTTTCGATTCAGGATTACTTTCCTCAAGTTTTATTTTGCCTGAGCGGTATTTTGCCCAACTAAACTCGCGTTCAATAATACCGTTATCATTGATATAGAGAATGCCAGTCTGGCCAGCTAAGCGTAAATTAGGGAAATTACGCAGCTGTAGCAGGTTTGGAATTAATTTAAATGTATCGTAGCCCATCGCGAATAGGTTTTGCTGAATTTTAGACATGTTTGGCCACAGTGCCAAAGTTTGTTGTTTTAGTTCGCGATCTGGATTCAATAACCAAGGCATATCACTGAAGATTAAGCCATTAAGGTCACGGCTTTGGCTTCTCGATAGATTATTACCATGAGTACGTGAACTTGCATATACAGCTACTTGTGGTGCATACGGGTTCTGCGTGGTACTAATGTAAGGAATTGCTAACATCGCTTCAGAAGGTGTGGCGATAATGTAAATCGCATCAATGTCGCGACGGCTACGGGTTTTTGCTTTTACATCAGTACCGACTAAGTTTTGCATTAAGCGAATACGCTGGTTACTTGAAGTAACAGAAAACAGTGAGGTAACGGTATTCTGCATATCGCTACGACTCTTATATTTATATGTTTCGCTGGTCCCGTCAGTCAAAGATTGCCATTGTTTGTTAAATTCCTCTGATAAACGGTTACCTGTACGGTTATTTGGCGCGAGAACTAGCGGTTGTTTGATACCATCGTTGTACATCTTTTTAGCCGCGGCAATGGCTTCGTCATTTGAGCTCAATGAGAAGTAATAGATATTTTCTGCTGCTTGTGCTTCAGGCAGTTTATTTAACGAAATGATTGGTACGTCTTTCACTAGCGGTAATACTTTGGCTAGATTTGATTTTAATAATGGGCCAACCACAAAGTCTGCACCATCATCTATGGCTTGCAAATACAATTCGTCGGCACTTACTGCTGCGGTATCATAGAAACGTAAGTCGATATTGTTAGCTGCGCTATTTTGATAGTAAGCACTTAGCATGCCATCTCGTATAGCTTTACCTGCGACAGCGCGTTTACCCGTTAATGGTGCCAGTACAGCTATTTGACTTGGTGCATAAGGGGTTGTGGCCATGGCTTTAACAAGTTCAATAGGAAAACCACTTAATGCAGGGTGTTGTGGGTAAGTGCTTTTCCATGCTTGTAACTGATTAATCAAGGATTGTGGTTCAGTACGATATTGCTGTGCGGTTGCAGCTAAGTGGTACCAACCTGATAAAATCGGGTTTTCAGTGCTAAAACGCAGTGTTAATTGTTGTAGTTCAGCCAATGGTATTATCGAAACTAATTCCCATAAGCGAGAATTGTTAGTGCTGTGCAGTTCAGCATCGAGGAAATCGTTTAGCGCAACACGGTATTCAACCGCTTTGGCGTTGTTATTCAACAATTCGCTAATAGTCGCATTTAATAAATAGAAGCGTTGCCAATGGCGCTGTTCAGTGGTGCTTAGCGTGGAACTAAAGCTCAGTGCTGTCGCGGCATCTTGATAGCGCTTTTCTAATAGGTAGGCTTCAGATTTAATTAACGCGACTTCAAATTTTTGCTGTGTGGATAGTGGATTACGTTCAACCGATATTAACATATCCAGTGCTGGCTGTGGGTGGCCTTCTGCAACCAAAGCACGTGCAGATAATAACTGCCATGAGATAGCTTGTGGTTTATTCGCTAATGCAATCTTATCAATGTAGAATTGTGCTGGCTGATCAATTTGTGTCAGTACGTCTGGTGCAACGATTGGTTGTGGTTTCGATGTTGCTTTTTCAGATGTCGTGGTACTTGAACACGCGCTGAGCAGTAAACTCAAGCTAAAAAACATAATCAAGCGGGAATAGCTGTGCTTAAATTCCATTGGTGTATTATCCTGCAAAGAGATTTATAATACCCCTATACTAAAGCATCATCGCTTAACAAAAAACTACCCATGAGAATGAAATGTCTGAACAAGCAACTTTATTTATCGTTCCAACCCCGATTGGCAACCTTTCTGATATCACTGAACGTGGTTTGGAGATACTAAGAAGTGTTGATTTGATTGCGGCAGAAGATACCCGTCACACAGGGAAACTGCTAAGCCATTATCAAATAAAGACTAAAACATTCGCGTTGCATGATCATAATGAGCAACAAAAAGCAGAATATTTAGTATCTAAATTACAATCTGGAATCAGCATCGCGCTAGTTTCAGACGCTGGCACGCCGTTGATCAGTGATCCAGGTTATCACTTGGTGAATACCTGTCGTGCACATGGTGTGAAAGTGGTGCCGCTACCGGGTCCGTGCGCTGCTGTTACTGCGATGAGTGGTTCAGGTTTACCGTCTGATCGTTTCTCGTTTGAAGGCTTTTTACCATCAAAAGAAAAAGCCCGTAATGACAAGATCACCGAGTTGAAAGAAGAAACCCGTACGATGATCTTCTATGAATCACCGCGCCGTCTGCAATATACCTTAGATGCATTATCGGCGATCATGGGACCTGAGCGTGATGTGTGTGTTGCACGCGAAATAACCAAAGCGTTTGAAAGCATAACGACTATGCCTGTGGGTGAATTAGCCGCGTGGGTTGCCGAAGACAGTAACCGTAGTCGTGGTGAAATTGTGTTACTGGTTTCAGGTTACAAACCAACGGGGCTGGAAATACCTGCTAAGGTACTGAATACACTTAAATTATTAAATGAAGAATTACCACTTAAAAAAGCAGCAGCATTAACTGCCGAGATCCACGGTGGCAAAAAGAACGCTTTGTACAAATGGGGTTTAGAAAATTTTAATTAATCGCTGGATTTTCTGATTTAGATTATGTACTATCCTCCGCCTTGGAGTTGGTCAGACAATCGCCGCTTTATGACTCGGTATTTATATCGAGGTTATAGAGGGGAGGAAAGTCCGGGCTCCACAGGGCAGGGTGCCAGGTAACGCCTGGGAGGCGCAAGCCTACGACAAGTGCAGCAGAGAGAAGACCGCCGATGGCTTTTTCGGAAGCACAGGTAAGGCTGAAAGGGTGCGGTAAGAGCGCACCGGACGACTAGTAATAGTTCGTTGCAGGGTAAACTCCACCCGGAGCAAGACCAAATAGGCTTTCTATAGGCGTGGCCCACGCTGAAAGCGGGTAGGTTGCTTGAGTCTGTGAGCGATTGCAGACCTAGAGGAATGATTGTCCACGACAAAACCCGGCTTATCGACCAACTCCAAGAACTTATCTATACCATCTTTAGCATAGATAAGTTCTTGTTTATTTTTCCCTCTGAATATCAGCATCACTTGCAATACGTTTAACCCCTCCCTAAACTAGACCTTTTACGCTACAATACCCATTTTAGCACCTGCTATAATTTAAAGTACTTTAAGAGCTTTCATCGACTATGACACAAGAATTTGCACACGTATCCGTTTTACTTAACGAAACCGTAGCTGGACTCGACTTAAAACCGGATGGTATTTATATTGACGGTACTTTTGGTCGCGGTGGCCACTCTCGCTTTATTTTATCGCAACTCGGTGAAAATGGCCGTTTGATTGCAATCGATCGTGATCCTGAAGCTATTGCTGTAGGTGAAGCATTAAAATTAGAAGACCCTCGTTTTGACATAGTGCACGGCCCTTTTTCTGGTATTGCTGAATACATGGAAAACAAAGGACTAACAGAGCAGGTTGACGGTGTGTTACTGGACCTTGGTGTTTCTTCACCACAGTTAGACGATGCTTCTCGTGGTTTTAGTTTTTTACGTGATGGTCCGCTTGATATGCGTATGGACCCAACGTCGGGTATTAGTGCGGCAAAATGGTTAGCAACGGCAGATTATGATGATATCGTTTGGGTATTAAAAGTATTCGGTGAAGAAAAATTTGCGCGTAAAATTGCCCGTGCGATTGTATTTGATCGCGACGGTACGCCATTTGAAACAACATCACAGTTAGCTGGTTTAATTTGCCGTGTGGTGCCAAAATCGAAAAAAGAAACCAAGCATCCGGCAACGCGTTCATTCCAAGCTATCCGTATTTATATCAATAGTGAATTAGAAGAAATCGAACGCGCACTCGCTGGTGCCTTAAAATGCCTTAAGCCAGGTAGTGGTCGCTTATCTGTGATCAGTTTCCATTCTCTAGAAGACCGAATTGTAAAGCAGTTCATACGTAAACAGGCGCGTGGTAAAGAAGTGCCATACGGTTTACCTATCATGCAAGAAGAGATTGATAAAAGCCGTACTATGAAGGCTGTAGGTAAAATGCTTAAACCTTCAGAAGAAGAACTAGTATTAAACCCTCGCGCACGTAGTTCAGTATTACGCGTGGCGGAAAAGTTGTAATATGTTTGGCATTAAGTGGGATTTAGGCAGGGTAATCATGACTGACATCGGCCAGCATAAGCGTGTCGTTAGTCTGTTGTTTGCCATCTTAATTTCTGCTTTTGCCGTGATCATGTTAACGCATGAAACTCGGTTACTGACCAATAGCAAAGAGCAGTTACTGACTCAGCGCGACTTCGCTGATATTGAATGGCGTAATCTATTGTTAGAGCAAAGTACGCTGGAAGAACACAGTAAGATTGAATACACCGCAAAACACAAACTCGGCATGTATCGACCAAGTACAGCAGAAGAGAAATTGGTGACACAGCAGTGACAAATCGTAAAAACACTCCTCATGAAGAACCACAAAACTTTATCCTTTGGCGTTATCGCTTAGTTGCCGCTACTGTGGTGGTTATTTTTTTATGCCTGCTTGCACGTACTGCTTATATTCAAATTATTAATCCTGAACATCTTCGAAAACAAGCGGATATGCGTTCCCTGCGGGTGGCATCACAGCAAGTGCAACGTGGTATTATTACCGATCGTAATGGGGTGGAATTAGCCGTAAGTGTTCCAGTTATGGCCATCCATGTTGATCCTCGCACCATTAAGAATAAAAACAGCTTTGATAAAAAGCGTGCATGGCAAGCGTTTGCAGAAATTCTCGACCTTAACCTTGCAGAACTACAAGCGAAGATAAATGCTTCCAATGGTCGTTTTATGTATATCAAACGCCAAATTAGTCCAGCAATCGCTAAATATGTTGATGAGTTAAAGTTAGTCGACCTTAACCTTACAGAACTACAAGCGAAGATAAATGCTTCCAATGGTCGTTTTATGTATATCAAACGCCAAATTAGTCCAGCAATCGCTAAGTATGTTGATGAGTTAAAGTTAGTCGGGGTAAGTCTGGCGCCTGAATCACGTCGGTTTTATCCTACAGGGGAAGTAAGCGCGCAGCTGGTTGGCATGACCAATATTGACGACAAAGGCATTGAAGGCGTTGAAAGGGCTTATAATGATTTCCTTACTGGCACTCAAGGTAAACGTATTGTCCGCAAAGACCGTCTAGGTAATGTCATTGAAGATATCTCTGTTATTCAGCAAAGTGAACAAGCCAATAATATTCAACTTAGTATCGATCAACGCATCCAATCATTAGCTTATCAGCGCTTGAAAAAAGCTGTTAAATACAATGGTGCTGTGTCGGGCTCATTGGTGATGATTGATGTGAAAACTGGGGAAATATTAGCGATGGTAAATAGCCCATCGTTTAACCCTAATAATCGCAGTAAATATGACAGTTATAAGTTAAAGAACCGGGCTATCACCGATAGTTACGAACCTGGCTCGACAATTAAACCGCTCGTTATTGCCAGTGGTTTAGATAACGGCATTATTGCCGCCGATTCTTTAATTGATACAGCCCCCGGTCGTATGCGTTTAGGCGGCCGTTTAGTACAAGATACTCGCAACCGTGGTGATATGACATTAGG
>Ga0209291_1004176_pt1 | contig 10140 bp, 8 predicted proteins | sample GOMGulsemesocosm_FD_184633 | JGI IMG/M metagenome (GOLD analysis project Ga0209291, IMG submission 184633) | Methane-oxidizing microbial communities from mesocosms in the Gulf of Mexico - GOM9B Gulf of Mexico (SPAdes) (version 2) | ecosystem: Environmental > Aquatic > Marine > Cold seeps | place... | reverse complement strand
GTACTTACAGTTAACGTGTTACGTGGCTTGTTAGTATTTGTGAATATAGTCGCACATTGGCAGGGGGGAATAGTGGCCCGTTTGCCTAGTTTTTTTATTGAAATAAATAAATTATTCTCATCGGTTTACAGTTCAGGCACACCTGGTTTTGCTCTAATATTTGGGGTTGGTATGGGAGCTTTTGGTATGCCAAGAATAACTGGCCCGATAAAATCGTTTAAAAGCCTACTCTTTAGAAATGGTTGTATTTTATTCGTGGGGATAACTATACTCGCAATACTTAAAATAACGTTGTTATATTTAGAGGGCAACATAAAGAGTGCAGTAGATATAACTAATAGTTTCTATTCTGTCATTTTTTATTATTTTTTTGCGGTGATTTCTCTCCCTATTGTTTTAAGGTACTTGGCTAAAACTCAAAGTTTTGGCAGGTCATGTTTAATTACCATGTTTGTATTTTATTTTCTTCACATAGTTATTAGCGCTACCGAAATTTCACCTTCTAGTAACGCGCTAATCCAAGCATTTATTTTATTAATTACCGCAAAATATAATTATTTTGAAATGTCTTCAGGAGTTTTGTTAGGTGTTTTAATCGGACATTATGTTATCGCTCAAACTAAATTTAATTTATTAGTTAATAACCTTTATGGTTTTGGGTTATGCTTAATTGTTAGCGCCATTATTATATCGATTGAAGCTAGCCAACAACATATGTGGTTTGGCTGGCCAGCTCCGCTGCAAATGTGGTCATGGTTATTTTATGCAGGTGTACTCATTGTTTTTTATAAGTCATTATCAACTTATTTAGCCAAAAATAACGAAAGCCAGTCCAAAATAATCGAGAAGTTGTTAAATGTATTTGCGGTTTTGGGTATTTTAGCTTTTCCTTTATTTATTGGTCATATGTTAGTTATACCAATGAAAGAGCTGCTAGGAGCACTAAACGTACCATTCCCTTTTATTATTTCTATTGGCTTATTCGTCGCCATATCGGCGTACTTCTGCCGAAAGATCTACCTGACTTTCTTTCAAGGCTGAAGATTGGTTTTATTTATGTTGAATTTGCTAGAGGTTATTAAGTAATGCCAAATATTTTTGCACATCTAATGATTCTTTTATGGCCTCTAATCGCCATATTTTTATATAAGAGGTTAGGCACGGTAACCGCAACATTTTGGACCATTGTTGGTGGCTACATGTTTTTGCCTGTAAAAACAGCAATAGATTTACCTATGATCCCTGCTATAGGGAAAGATGAAATAAGTGCGATTAGTGCTTTTATAGGTTGTTACCTGATTAAAAAAGAAAAGATAGCATTTTTTGGACGGAGTCAGTTGCAAAATAATGTTATATATCTTTTACTTATTATTCCTTTCATTAATGTGTTTTTTAACCAAGACCCCATGTTTAACGGCGCTAGGTGGATGCCAGGTTTAACAATCTACGATGCGACATCACAAGTTATTGCTCAATATTTAGAGTTATTGCCTTTTATTATCGCAGTAAGCATTGTCAATAAAGTCGCGGATTTAGAAAAAATCACTCGTTTACTTGTAACTGCGGGGTTAATTTATTCAATATTAGTTTTATTTGAAATTAGGTTTAGTCCCCAATTACATTCCTCTATTTATGGTTTCTTTCCACATGACTTTAGGCAGCAAATGCGTTTTGGCGGTTTTAGAGCCGTAGTATTTATGGGGCACGGTTTATTAGTTGCAACTTTTTTGTTTGTTTGTTTGGGGGCTGCTGCAATACAAATTAAGATTGGAGATCAACAGCAAAAAATGCGGAATATCGTTGTTTTTTGTTATTTATTGCTTGTGTTAGTATTATCTAAGTCGGTGGGGGCTATCGTATTAGGTATAATGTTGGCGGGGTGTATATTGTTTATTAACAATGCACTGCAAAAGACAGTGGCGAAATTTATCATTGTTTTATTCATTTTATACCCAACGTTGTCAATTTTAGATCTCATTCCTTATCAAGGTATTGTTGACTTTATAAGTAGCCTTAGCGTTGATCGCGCACAATCACTTGATTTTCGCTTCACTAATGAAATTGCAATGCTAGAGCATGCCTATGAAAAGGTATTCACCGGCTGGGGAAGTTGGGCAAGGAACCGTTTAGATAGCAGTGTTTCTGACGGATATTGGCTTATTGTTTACGGTCAATACGGTGCTATTTACTTTTATGCTTTGTTCGGCTTATTTATTTACCCAGTAATAACGTACTTTAAAGGGGCTGTAAACCGAAATGAAAAAGCACTTTATAGTGGCTTTGCATTAATTATTGCAGCCATTGTTTTTGACCAAATCCCTAATGCTTCTTTATCTTATAGTTGGCTATGGTTTTTAGCTGGGTGTTTAAGCAGTTGTGAACTATTTAATAGAACTAAAACAATTTATTAATTTATATTGTTTGAGTGAAATTACATGTATTTAAATATGAGGGTTAATACTGTTTAAATTTTCATACTTAAGTAAAACTATCGCGATGGTTAGTTTGATGTAAGGCATCACTGCCATAAAGTGATGAATTATTGAATTTATTATTGAGGGATCGAGTATATGAGTTTGTTGAAGAAGTTAATTAGAAAACTTGCGTTTAAATACCCTGTCAAATTTAAATCTTTGTACGTAAAGATGTGTTCACCTACGAATAACGAGTATGCATCGTTTTTAAAGAGAATAAATTACCTTTATAAAATTGGAGATAACTGTTCTATTAATACAGATGTCAATATAACAGATCCAAAGTATGTAAAAATTGGAAACAATGTGTCTTTATCTAGCTGTACACTTATCGGGCATGACGGTAGTATTGAAGTCTTGAATAGAGCATATAATGTAAAACTGGAATCAGTTGGAAAAATTGAAATAAAAAACAATGTGTTTATTGGTCATGGCGTAATTATAATGCCTGATGTTACGATTGGCGAAAATGTTATTGTAGCCGCGGGAGCAGTGGTGACAAAAGATGTAGAAAGTGGAAATATAATTGCAGGTGTTCCAGCTAAAAAAATAGGTGAAACAACGAGTTTAAAAAATAAACTACTTAAAAGTACTGAAGAAATCCCTTGGAGCAAACTGATTAAACAACGAAAGGGAGCATTTGATCCTAATTTGGAACCAATTCTCGTTAAAGAACGACTAAAACATTTCTTTCCTGACGACTTTATTCAAGATTAAATAACCTAATTCCCACCAAGTTTATGTTATACCTGCTGGTGACCATCGTTTAATTCGAATAACTGACAATTGTAGCTAAATGTAAGTCTCTAATTATTATAAAGTATCAGTATTTACTGACTTCAGCTTATTTGACATAAGGTCATGAAGATATGGGGGTATCTCATGAGCTTATACATTGGGGTGGCCTATAGTTAACTATATTAGTGAAGCTATACAAAGCTAGGGGATTATTGACATGAGTCAAATAATACAGCATTTATACTATAATGTTGAAATACTAACCTTAGCTTTGTTATTTGCGTACGTTAATGCTTGTTCTAGAGATAGAATATCTATTGCAAAGCTATCGAGTGAATATTTCAAAAATGGTTTCTTTAGATCATAAATATGTTTGATATAACTTTCTTTTATTTTCCCCCTAACGCCTATCCAATATATTCCATTGAAGTAGCAGGTATCTCTAAAAGGGTATACGGTATGACCAACAGGCATTAACTCTATTACATGGTCTAGCTGGCTATTTAAAGGTGTATAAGCTAAGGGGCCTAGTGCTGCACCATGAATAGTAATAATGCTTTTTGCATTTCGGAACAGAAAATGTTGTTCTGTTGCCGTGAAATCTTCAGCGTATATCGTTTTATAACCAAGTTTATTTAAATATTCTGATACTTCATCTTCGTTTATTAATGCGCGCGTGTCTCTCCTAGAAATAAAAAATTTGTCACCCATTATCGGTATATTTGATTCATCAATATTCGTAAGACTATTTAAAGCATATTTTTCAATAAGCTGCCTTCTAACTGGAACTAAATCTAGAATTTTACTTCTATCAAAAGTTAAAAATTTTGCTTGAATAGTTGCGTCAGTAATTAAATATTCTTGTCCTAACAAATCTAATAACTCAACAATATTCTTATTGATGTTTTTAGGCAAAACTAACTTTACATTATTTGGCTTTATGTCCATTGAATCAATACAGAAATAAAATGATACTAAATGATAAAGTTGAAATTGTGCCCAGTTATTCGGAGAATTGAATCTACAATCAAACAATAGAACATCTTCAATTACTATATCCGGTTCTTTATTAAATCGCGCTAAAATACTTTTTTTACGATGGTCAGTTTCACATACCGAATCCGCATCGGATAATATTACTGTTATGCTTTGCTCCGCGTAATTTGTTTCTGGGGTGATAACAATATCGGTTTTAGCTATTATCCGATCTGCTTGGTATGACCGTGGTGTGATCATTACAGTACTTGGAACTGTAATTTTTTTAAGGTGTACATCTTTTGATTCAGATGTAAAATTTGAAATAGTCATTTTATCCCGTGGAACGTTAATAAATAAGTTGATATATTTAATACTAAAAATGTAATTATCAATTTGAATTATAGCGGTGAGAAAAGTCTATCTTTTCCCTGATTAAATTCATAGGTTGATTAGTCTCATAGAACTTCCTAAACTTTCTTAAGCATGGTCGTTCTACATAAATCATTATTAAGTTGGCCAAAAGTAATGAAATAACAAACGCAGTAACAACTCCTAATATTGGGTCATAACCATATAAATATGCTTTGTTTATAATGATATAACCAACATTTTGATGTATCAAATATAATGAGTAAGACACAGTTCCAAAATATACGAAAACTTTACTACCTAAAATCTTTATTTTTCCAATCGTTATAAGCCAGAACAGTAAATACATAAGGCTTATTCCTAAAGAAATCTTAAAAGTGTAGCTAAAGTAAATAGTGATAACAGCCAAGAATATTGTGATGTGAGTAAAGAGGTTATGGTTTTTAATTTTGTATTTATAAAAGCAAATACCAGCAGCGAATAGTTCGATGTAATCTAATATAAAAAAAGATTTCAACCGATGATCAATTTTCTCATCTAGTCCGTAAAATGATAGTAATGCTGAACAACATAACCATAGAATAAGTATCTTTTCAATATTCTTAATTTGGCCAAAGCAGAATATTATAAGTATCCAGAAATAAAAGGCTAATTCTATCGTTAAAGTCCAATATACGCCATCAACGTGACTTATCCCAAAATACTCATGGAACATGAGAAAATTAAGCAATAATGTACCAATATCAACTTCTCTATTTGGAAGTGTAAATACAGTAACACAAATGAATGTTATCAATAACGCAACCCAAAAAGGTGGGTAAAGGCGACTAAAACGTGACCAAACAAAATCGAAGGGTTTTTCAGATCTAGAAATTGTCCAAAAAATAACAAAACCACTCACGAGAAAAAACAAATGGACACCATAAAACCCGTATCTGAATAGTTCAATTGATTCAATTTGATGACCATACATTACATCATAATGAAATAAATAATGAAAAAGTAAAACTGCAATTACAGCTACACCCCTAAGCCCATCAAGCTCTTTTATCCTTTTAAAATCTGTTTTCATATTTGATTATCCGTATTAACTTAAAAATTATAATAGAATGATTGGGCTATAGTTAAAATTAAAATACAAGTCCCGATAGCAAATGGTAAAACTAAATTTACTTTCACTTTAGCCCACAAATAAAACAACGAACAATAGAACCATATTGCTTTAGATATTGATAATAAGAAAGCTGTAGTTTCTAGCTGATAGGCGTTATATTGCCCTAACATAAACACGCAGAGGCAGAGAAATGTAACACCGGCTAGGTATAAGGCCATATATTGAAATACTTTACCGCCACCTAGGAAATAGGATGCCAAGACAACAGTCATACATTGATAAAGCGATCCTACACTCAATATTGGCAGAATATCCGCAGCTAGGTAATATTCGGGAGTATACAATAGCTTTATGGCCATCGGTCCTAAAAGAAAGAGTACTATAGGGAAAGGTATTGAAAATAAAACAACCTTGTCGATGAGAATTCTAAATTGCGGTTTAAACTGTTCTGGTGCTTCCCTTGATGTCTTTGCTAAAAAGGGCATAATAATGCTAGAAGCTAAAGTTACCGTTATAGCAATTGGCAAATAAGCAAACATAGATGCTAGATTATACAACCCAAGACTTTCTTTATCCCATACTAGGCCAAGTAACAATCTATCACCTTGGCCGGTAAAAAAATGAAATATTGTTGCAAGTAATAACCATTTACCAAAGCGAATAATATTTCCTGCGCTTTTTTTGTGAATTCGGAATGCTGTAACCTTTGATTTATAATACATATGGCTGGTTACCATATTTAAGACAGCTGTGAATATCGCGCCTATAACAATACACCATATAGATTGATATTTTATCGACAATACTATAACTAAAATTAAACTCAGAACATTTACAATGGCTTTATTAACTACCAATTTTATAACTCCTAAGCGCCTTGAATATAAATAGGGCCCTACAGAGTTGAATCCTGCAATCAACAATGGCAATGAGGAGTATGGGAGCAAATCGGCTAATTCTGGCGAGTCAAAAATCATTGCAATTGGCTCACTACATAAACATAAAATAAGCCATAATATGAAACCCCTAATAATTTGAAGAGACCAAGCTGTTTCTTGATAAATCTTTTTATTACCAAATCTATTCTGAATGATTGAGTAACGAATACCAATATCAGAAATCATTTCAAAAGCCATATTCAAAGCAAATAATATAGCCATAACACCAAACACTTCGGGTAAAAATATTCTGGTTAAAACCAAACTACTGATCATTCTGATAAAGTTATCAGCACCAAAGCCTATAATTGACCAAACAGCTCCTTGTTTGACGTCTTTCTTAAATAACTTAGTTTTTAATTGTGTTAGTGAAATCACGTTTCAACCCTTTTTGACGATTGGTTTTTGAACTCTTTATAACTAGAGGACAAACCAACTGCTGAAATTCCATTTTCGATGTTTTTTATCACTACTGCATTAGCACCAACATTAACATTTTCACCAATGGTGATTTTACCTAATAGCTTTGCACCAGCACCTACATTAACATTGTTACCAAGAACGGGGGCTTCAGTAGGTTTGTCTATGTATCTATTACCAATGGTTACTCCTTGCCTAATCGTGCAGTTATCACCAATGATGGCGTTACCGTGGACCACAATGCCATGTTGATGTTCAAAAACTACGCCTTGGCCAATTTTAGCTGAATAGGGGATCTCTATCCCATAAAGATTACGCGCTCGGCGGTATAGAAAACGATATAAAATTGAGAGCGGAGCTCTGAATAACTTAGGTTTAACCGTCATCCGCCAGTTCCCAAACCTATGGTAGGCTAACGCTCTAAAGCCTGGTTTTGTCCAATCTTTACCGTGGTTAACCCAGTCATCTTTAATTTGTTCTAACAAGTTCATAAATTATCCTTTTAATGCAAAACCGCGATATATAAAAGAATTTTTTATAAAGTCTTTTAGAAAATAAGGTGGCTCTTTGGCTAAGTCAGGATTATTGGTTAATTTACTGCGAAGTAACCACGTTGAATAACCAAAGATAAAACCCAAATCACAACCTATAAGTTTAAATACACCATAATTTTTCAGAAAAAAACGACGCCTTGAATCAAACCAATATTGTGGGCGGCGAGGGGCTTTTTTTCGATGGTCTGATATGCCTGTGGCAGCTCCAACAGCGTGGTATACTCTACTAGATGGTATATACCAACAGGGCATATTATTACGCTTACCTTGTAGGCAAAAATCTAACTCTTCAAAATATAAAAAGTAGTCATCGTCTATCAAACCTATTGTTTCTATGTAGGTTTTACTCACCATAAAAGAAGCACCTGCTAACCAATCAGTTTTAACAGGTGTAACACTTGGTTCCGTTCTTACTAAATATTTTTTAACTAACTTGTCGAATAGTCCTAATCGCAAGCCCGCAGATAATTCACTAACAATACCGGGGAAGTTAAAATGAGAGCATTGTAATGTACCGTCATCATCTTCAAGCTTACTACCGACAATATGTAAACCTTTTTCATTAATTGCTTGTATTAATGTAGAGCCGGCTTCTGGCTTTATTTTAGTGTCGGGATTCAAAAACCAAATTCGTTCAGGCGTTATATTGTTATTTAATACACTGTTTATGCCGAGGTTATTACCTGCTGCATAGCCAGCGTTGTCTTTACTGGCGACAATCGTGACCCAATCAATGTTATTCTCATTAATATAGTTTTGTAAATAGTCAACGGAGTCGTCACCTGAGGCATTATCAACGATGACCATGTGAGTTTTACCTAGTTTACTAAGTTCAGGTTGTAAACTAAGTATTAAGTCGGTAACCAAACGGGATGTTTTATAATTTACGGTTACAATTAAAGTATCTATTCCTGTTGTTGGTAGTGCTGCCATGCTATTTATACTCAATTATTGTGTAGTCTTGCTTTTTTAAGGTTTTCAATATTAGTTCTGTTACCCCAAATGCTTCAGGAAGTTTACTGATCATTAAAAATACACATGATTTGAATCCATACATTGATTTGTCTTTTTGTGTAATAAACATTTTAATAACTTGTAGGGGGAAAATTATTAGGGCTAATAATACTTCAGGTATAAACAAACCTAGCAGTAAAATAATTACTAACAATCCAGACCATATTAATGGTCGCACTGCCTGTCTAACACAATATTGCTCAGACTGCTTACCATGTTCTTTTGCTGATAACGCAAAAGCAAACCCTGCGCGGTTTGCACGTTTCCACCACTGGCTAAAACGAGTTATATCAGCATCGTGTAAAGTCATTTCCTCGTCTAAACGATATATTTTCCAATCGTTTTGACGTAAGCGATAGCACATTTCTGGTTCTTCACCAGCAACAAAAAAATCTTTGTAGCCATCAACTTCTACCAAGCACTTTGTTCTAATAAGCGCGTCACCACCACAAGCAAGGGCGTCTCCAACTGGAGTGTTCCATTCATCGTCACAAAAACGGTTATATAGGGTAACTTGAGGAAAACGTTCACGTCTTCTACCACATACAATCGCATACTCTTCATTTTCATCTAAAAACTGTTGTGCTTGGTTAATCCACTCAGGTTGCAATTCACAGTCACCATCAATAAATTGAATATATTCAATGTCAGGGTGATGTTCTTTTATAAACTTCCAGCCAGTATTCCTCGCTCTTGCGGCGCTAAACGGCTTAGACATGTCTAAATCGATAACTTGAGCACCAGAATTTTTTGCATTTTTAACGCTGTTATCAGTTGAATTGGAATCTACGTATACAACTACATTATTATTAGGATTAACTGAAGATAAACAATCAATCAGTCTTGAACCTTCATTTCGGCCGATTATGACAACGCCAATTTTATTTTCAATCATCATTTCTTTACTCTTGTAAAATTTTGTGAAGTATTAACGTTTTGTTTTATTCCAGCCTTTTTCTTTATCGCCGAATAATCTTTTATATATGCTTAATTTACTTAATATATAAATAGGAATATTGGTTAATTCAGAAAATGAAATAATCTGCCGAGCTTGAAAATACCAAGCAATCATTATTGAGGAAAAAAAGAGTGGAACTATCACAGCCATAATTTTTATCAGTGCAAATACTGAAAAGAACCAAAAAATAACACTTATTAATAGGGATGCAATTATTAACAAGGCAAGAAAGGCTAAAGGTAATATCATCAAATCAAGTGCAAAGAAAAATGCTTTAATATTAATTTTTTGTATGGAATTAATGAATAATTTGGGTACAAAACTTAATACAGTACTTATATGACCGTGTTCCCAGCGAGTTCGTTGTGTTTCAAGTGTTTTTACGTCGGTAGGGAAGTAACTAGTAACTTTTACGCTAGGTAAGAATACAGCGCCTTTTTTATCAAGTACACAATCAACACCTAATTTCATATCTTCTACAATATTACCATTAGCTAAATCAGACTGTTGAATTAATGCCCATGGAAAAGCCATGCCAGTACCCATTAATTGACAAGGTAAATTTAACGCTTTTAAACCCATA